>Ga0307486_1001317_pt1 | contig 19423 bp, 10 predicted proteins | sample CBIW02metaG_FD_203663 | JGI IMG/M metagenome (GOLD analysis project Ga0307486, IMG submission 203663) | Sea-ice brine microbial communities from Beaufort Sea near Barrow, Alaska, United States - CBIW 0.2 | ecosystem: Environmental > Aquatic > Marine > Coastal | place: USA: Alaska | collected...
TATCCGGCACCCGTATTTTCAGGTGTCCAATAATCCACATCAATATTACCTCGTCTACCACTAAGCAAGTTCAAATAACCCGATGAACCATACAATGTACTAATTAAGGTTCCTCCCTTTTGAAAGGTACCTACAACATTTAAGTCAAAATTATTATAAGAAAACCTGGTATTAAAACCTCCCTGAAAATCAGGCATTGTATTAATAACCTGACGATCTTCCGGTCCAATTTGTCTTACAGGAGTACCATCTTCGTTATATTCACCGGTATATTTCACTTTAATCATACCTACGTTCCCACCTGGTTCAAGGATATCTAAATAAGGATCACCTTCCTGCCATAAGCCAATCTTTTCATAATCATAGATCACATTAATAGGGTTTCCTACAAACCAGTTATTACCAATGTCTTGTTGCTGTCCAGAAGCCAAGGCTACCAGTTCATTTTGATTGGCATAGAGGTTAAAGCCAGCTTCCCAATTAAATCCATTGGGATTATCTATAATCACACCATTTAAAGAAATTTCAAAACCTTTATTTTGAGTTTCCCCAATATTGGCAGTATAACTTCCAACTCCAGATGTTGCTGGTAAACCTACTCCTAGAAGGATATCGTTGGTATTGGTTATGTAATATTCAGCCGTACCGGTAAGTCGGTAATTAAATAATGTAAAGTCAACACCAAAGTTATACGTGGTAGAATATTCCCATCCTAATTGAGAGTTTGGTAATTCGCTAACGTAATAACCTACAGCATAATTATCAGGGCCGAAGTTATAAGGGCGGGTACTAAGTTGTCCCAATGTTGAATATGGGGCTATAGACTGGTTTGAAGTTTCTCCATATCCAACTCGTAATTTTAGTAAGTTCATCCAGGAAACTTCATCCATAAAGCTTTCGTTCGCTAAATTCCATCCAGCTGAAACCGCTGGATAAGAATTCCATTTATAACCTTCAGCTAAACGGGAAGATCCATCAGAACGAAAAGTAGCCGTTAACATATAACGATTGTCATATTCATACATGGCTCGACCCATATAAGACATTAGCCCACTTTTATAATATCCTTGATTATTAGGATCTACTATGATTTCCCCGGTTGCTTGCCCTAAATTATAAAACTGGAACTGGTCTGAAGGTATACCCCTTGCGGCTACATTAGAACTGTTGAATGCGGTTTCTTCTGTAGAATATAAACCTACAATATTAAGTTTATGTACATCGTTAAAAGTCTTATCGTATGTGATCAAATTTTCTACTAAATACCTTGTAGTAGTTGAATTGTTAATAGATGCCTGAGAAGGACTATCTGGGACAGAACTAAAAACACCTTGCCCTGTATAACTACCACCATTTGAGTTCCTGTAATTTAACCCAAGGTTAATCCTGTAACTCAAACCTTCTACCCAGGGAATTTGAACCTCACCAAATAAATTGTTATATGATCCAAATTCTCTGCTTTGATTTTTCCAGGAATCTCCCAGTGCTTCAATACTTCTTCTTGTATAAACCCATTGTTGATCTAATGGCATATTAATTACTCTTTTCAAGGAGCCATCTTCATTATAGGGATCTGCAATAGGGGAGCTACTTAAAACACCATACATTCCCAGGTTCATACCGTTTCTTACTGAATAATTGTTATTACTTGAAAGCCCAACTCTCACATAATTACCTATTTCCTGGTCTATAGTTGCATTCAACGAAATACGTTCAAAATTTTGTTCTGGAATAACAGCTTCATCTTTAGTATATCCAAGACTAACATTATAGCTACCACCTTCTGTCCCTCCAGAAACACCCAAATTATGATTTTGAATCATACTATTTTCGTAAAACAAGTCTTGCCAATTGGTATTAACATCATTTGCCTCATCAGAGCCATTACTATATATACCCGCTTCTTCACGAAGTGCAATAAATTCTGGCCCATCCATCATTGGATATTCTCCAAAGACTGTTTTCACTCCATAAAAAGCATCATAGCTAAATTGGGCTTCCTGTCCTTTCTGGCCGCCTTTTGTTGTAATTAAAACAACTCCGTTTGCCCCCCTCGAACCATATATAGCAGTCGCTGAAGCATCCTTTAGAATATCTAAACTTTTAATGTCATTGGGATTGATATCATTCAGTGATCCAGCAAATGGAACACCGTTTAATACAATAAGCGGATCATTACTTGCAGTCAATGATCTTACACCACGAATCCGAATTTGCTGCGTAGATCCCGGTTGAGATGAAGTTTGCGAGAGCTCAACTCCAGGAAGACGCCCCGTTAAGGCTTCTGAAATAGTTGCTGATGGGACTGCCCGAAGCTCCTCACCACCTAAAGAAGACACCGAACCGGTAACCGATTCTTTCCTTTGGGTTCCATACCCAACTACGACAACCTCCTCAAGTGCAGCCAAATCTTCCTGCAAAAGAATATCGATTTTGGATTGCCCCACAAATTCAATTTCCTGAGTGATGTACCCTATAAAACTAAATTGAATTACTGCATTTAACGGAATGTTGGATAGTGAAAAATTACCGTCAAAATTGGTTGTTGTACCTTGACTTGTTCCTTTAATTAGAACAGTTACACCAGGTAAGGGGCCTGTTTCATCAGCTACTGTACCAACTACTGTGTTCTGTGCCTGAGCAGTAAAGGTAAAAGCCAGAAATAGGAAGAAAAGAATTTTCTTCCAATGTTGATTGTTGTCAATTTGAAGTTTTTGAATCATGTTGTCATATTTAATTTTTAATTCAGGATTTAATAAATAATCAAATAACTATTTTATTTTGATAAATGTAGACAAAAAATCTTTTTGCGCAAACGATTGCGCAAAAGAATATGAAATTTATTCGTTTTTAATTTTATTTAACATACTAATATATTGATATTTAGATATTTACCTTTTTTAAAGAATACAAATACGATTGATTTAATACTAATATCCATTGAGTTTATAAATACGTAAATCATCCACACAGATAGGTTTGGCGGAAAAATATATTCCCCCAATTAACCAGGATCCTATTCTCAACGATGGTAACGAGTTCTTTTTTTATCAAAGTCAAGCATCCAGGTAGTACGGTACCAATCATATTCGGCTATGTTCTTGGGGTATCATCATTATATACCATATAAGATTTAGCTTGATCATCGAGAAAAAGAACCCTGGTCGACACCTTAACTTTAGGAACAACATTGGACCAGGGATTTTGTAATAACGGCTTATGCTCCAACAGGCTCTAGGTTAAAGTTGTCCACACATTTCAATTAATCAGGTTCCGACAATGGAAAAAGGGAATCCAGGGTAATATAAAAACGTTGAATCAATCATATTAATAATTCCCTTGCTGTCATTCGCAATAAATTAATCGGGATACCAACCTGATAAGATAGGATTTGTATATTGGTCCTGAGAAAAGGATACAAGACTAAACAATAGAATTATGGCATATAGGTGAAAATATTTCATGGCTTTATGCAATCGATTGTTTTTACCAAAAAAAAACAGAAAATTTTGAAAGAGAAACTTTTCGGCAAAATTAATCACTATTATTATCAAAATTTTATGCAACAAATACCAAATGTTTCGTAATTTTGATGTGTTAATAAAGCGAAGTTATTCCATATATGAGAACCAAGAAAGAAGTCACTATTTATGATTTAGCAAAGGAACTGAATTATTCCCCTTCTACCATTTCACGAGCTTTAAATAATCATAAAAGTATTAGCAAAAAAACCACCAAAGAAATACAAAAAACTGCGTTAATATTAGGCTACAGGCCTAATAGCATGGCCGCAAGCCTGCGCAGCAATAAAAGCAAGACTATAGGTATCATGATCGCCCGAATTAACAGTCCATTCATCGCTTCTTTGATAACTGGAATAGAAGAAACAGCCCGTCATGCCAACCATAATGTCATTATTAGCCAATCAAATGACAAGTATGAGAATGAAGTTAATAATGCTAAAGCACTTTATGACGCACGAATTGGAGGTCTTATTGTTTCCCTGGCTATGGAAACCACCAACATGGATCACTTCAAGCAGTTCACGGAACAGAATATTCCAATTGTTTTTGTAGACCGTGTTCCCGATAATTTTAATTCTTATAGGGTTATTATAGATAATTACTCTGCTGGATATCGTGCAACAAAACATCTAATTGAACAAGGTTGTAAACGCATTGCACATTTTGCGGGAGCACAACATGTAAATGTTTACAATTTAAGAAAAAAAGGATATTTAGATGCTTTAACTGAAAATGATCTACCAATAGATAAGGATCTTATCATAGATCTTAAAACCTTAAGCTTTGAGGAGGGCAAAGAAGCGACAAAAAAACTACTGGAAATGACCAATCCTCCTGATGGTTTATTTGCATCCAACGACACCTCTGCGGTAAGTGCAATTCTATATGCAAAAGAAAAAGGAGTACGAATACCTGAAGATCTTGCCATTATAGGATTTAATAATGACCCCATTTCCCAGATCGTAGAACCGTCCCTGTCTACAGTATCCCATCCGGCAATAAAGATGGGCGAGATTTCAACCCAAAGAATTCTAGAGCATTCCAAAAAAGATCCTGACACCAATATTACCGAAATCACTATGTTAGACACCGAAGTCATTATCCGCAATTCCAGCAACCGAAAAATCAAACCTAAAACCCAAAAAGTCTTGGCAACCAAAGGCTTAGAGAAGGAAATATAATAACCAGGATCAAAGAAAATAACATACCCACAAATAGGGGCAAAAGAGGTTTAATTACTTTTTGAATCGTAGTTCCTGCTACTCCAACTCCAATAAACAAAACAGCCCCAACTGGCGGGGTACATAATCCAATGCAAAGGTTCAAAATCATAATTACCCCAAAATGAACCGGATCTATTCCCATGGCGATTGCTACAGGTAAAAAAATGGGAGTAAAAATCAATACTGCCGGAGTCATATCCATAAATATTCCTACAAACAATAATATCAGGTTTATTAGTATCATTACAACAATGGGATTATCGCTAAAAGACAATAGTGATGAAGTTATATCCTGGGGTATATTTTCATAAGACATCACCCAAGACATTGCTATGGACATAGCAATTAATAACATTACCAAAGAAATGGTCCCTACAGACTGAACTAAAACATCTTTAAGCCCACTTAATGTCATCTCTTTATATAAAAAAGAAAGAACAAGGCAATATATCACTGCAACGGATGATGCTTCAGTTGCCGTAAATATTCCTGCCACTATCCCGCCAATTATGATAATAAGCAAAAGCAAACTGGGAAGGGCATCAATAAAAGATTTAAAGATTTGCGAGGCTGAACTTCTTTTTGAAGTTGGAAACCCCTTTCTTTTTGCCCATATAAAGGCAATTAACATTAAAATAAGGCCCGTGAGGATTCCTGGGATATAACCTGCTAAAAAAAGAGCTCCTATACTTACTCCTCCACTTGCAAGTGAGTAAATAATAAAAATATTGCTTGGAGGTATTAACAACCCAGTGGTAGCTGCTGTTACATTTACTGCAACCCCATATTCTTTAGTATAGCCTTCCTTTTCCATTCTTTCAGACATAAAACTGCCAATAGCAGCAGCAGCTGCGCCAGCCGACCCTGCAATAGCACCAAACATCATGGCCGCTACTATATTAACTTGGGCAAGGCCTCCCGGCAATGAGCCTACAAGTGATTTGGCAAATTCTATTAAACGTTTGGCAATTCCTCCACTATTCATAATATGGCCGGCCAGGATGAAAAATGGGATTGCCAGTAAGGAAAAACTATCCAACCCGGTAACAACTCTTTGAGATATCGTGGTAAAAGCTGCAATAGAATCTATACTGAACAATATTGTAAGGAGTGATGCAATACCTATACTCCAGGCTATTGGAACCCGGATTCCCACCAAAATGATAAAACTTACAATAAGTATATAAATTTCCATCAGGCTATATGTTTTAATGCTTTTGAAGATCCTAGAATTCCTAAAATCTTAAAATAAATTATTATTATTCCTGCGATTGGTAAAACAAGATAAACGTAACCCATAGGTATTTCTAAAGCTGCTGATGTTTGCCCAAGTTTGAAGGAAATATAAATATACCTTGCTCCACCTACCAGGAAGATCGCTAAAACAAATAAGCTAATAATCATTCCTGTCAATATCTCCATTCGTAACCTGGCTTTTAATGACATAGAAGCAGATATAAGATCTATTGCTATATGGGCATTTTTTCCTGAAATATAGGCTGCTCCAAGAATACTCACCCAAATAAGCATAAATCTTGCCAGCTCATCTGTCCAGGAACTTTGATCGGCAAAAAAATACCTGGTGAACACTCCCCACAAAACACTGAACAACATCACGCTTAAAAGAACGACCACTACCCACTCTAATAATTTGTTTAGCCTATCTTTCATTAGTCGATTAGTTTAATTTCCTGAATAAGATTATATAGTACAGTATCTTGGGATTTCAGCTCATCAATAAGGTATTCACTTTGGTTCCTGAACAACTCCTTATTCGGATAAGTTACATTTACACCTGCTTTTATAATTTCCTCTAAAGCCTCCTCTTCTGCAGCTTCCCAAAGTTCACGTTGTTTAACAGCCGCCTCCTCGGCGCTTTCCAACACCCATTCCTGCTCATCGGGGCTCAATTTGTCAAAAATTATCGTGCTGATCACCAAGATATCAGGAATAGCTGTATGTTCATCTACTGAAAATTGTTTGCAAATTTCATAATGCTTGGATGCATAAAAACTAGGTAGATTATTTTCAGCCCCTTCCACAACCCCCTGTTGAAGTGAAGTGTATAATTCCCCCCAGGAAACAGGGGTTGGTGAACCGCCAAGACTTTTCACAAGGTTAATTGCGGTAGGGCTTTCCATTACCCTTATTTTCAACCCCACCAAATCAGCCGGGGTTTCAATTACCGTGTTAATGGTATAAAAGGATCGACTTCCCGCATCAAAATAAGTTAGCCCTTTTAACCAATATTGTTCCCCATCTACCAATAACTCTTTCCCTAAGTTACTATCATAGACCTTATAGCGGTGTTCTTTATCCCTGAATATATAGGGATACCCAAAAACCTTTAATTTCGGCGAGAAATTTTCCATTACCGCTGAAGAAACTTTGGTCATTGCCAGGCTACCAATTTGTAAAAGTTCAAGACATTCCCGCTCTCCCCCTAACTGACTGCTTGGATAGATTTCAACTATAAGTTTACCTTCAGACTTTTCCTTTACCCTTTCAGCAAAATACTCCATAGCAATATGCACAGGATGAGTGACTCCAAGGCTATGGGCAAGCTTTAAAGATTTCACTTTATTTTCCTGCTGGCAGGAAAATAAAGTGAAAATCAATATAGTAAAGACAATAATTTTTTTCATTCTTAACGAATTTTCTTAAAAATGTTAAGTGCTTCTGAATCCTTTTCTTCAGGAAAATCAAAAACAACATTCTTTACAATTTCAGCAATAATTAACCTGATAGATAAATTGGCTCCTCTTCCTCATGAAATTCCTCAAAATTAGCTGTTTAGAAAAGCTTAAATTTATTTTAATAGAAAAATTTCATTACCAGTTTCCCCATTTAACTCTTTTGATCCCATATTTTCAGGGAAATCAAAATATTCCCTGGCATTGTTATAACATATATCCTGAATAATTTTTCCTATCCATTCAATATCTTCTGGTAATTTTTTCTTCTGAATGTCATTTCCGAACAAATTACATAAAATCCTTCTAAAATATTCGTGGCGGGGTACAGAAAGAAAACTCCTGCTGTCTGTAAGCATTCCCACAAAACAACTTAGCAACCCCATATTTGAAATAGTGTTGAGTTGTTTCTCCATTCCGTCCATTTGATCCAGGAACCACCAGGCCGAGCCATGCTGTATTTTTCCTTTTTGGGTGTCTCCCATAAAGTTTCCAGCCATTGTAGCCATTACATCATTATCTGCAGAATTGACATTATAAAGTATTGTTTTGGGCAAGGCTTGTACCCTGTTAAGGGAATTCAAGAATTTGGCCAGAGGCTTCGCCTGCTGAAAATCACCAATACTGTCAACTCCGGCATTCATCCCGATTTTTTCCAACATTAATGTGTTTGTATCCCTTACCGGTCCTAAATGCAACTGCATAGCCCAGTTCCTGGAGGCGTAAAATTTCCCGAGGTAAAATAAAAGACCAGACTTATATACCAAGGCTTCAGAATAACTAACTTCCTCACCTCTAATACTTTTCATAAATATTTCATCGAGACTTTCATCAGTAAAATCTTCTGAATAGGCATAATCCAGTCCGTGATCGGAAAGCCTACATCCATGAGAATGGAAATAGTCAACCCTACTCTCAACCGCTTTCATTAAAGTACTAAAATTGGTTATATCAATATTGGTTTTACGGATGATCAACCCTAAATATTCTGTAAAATCTTTTTCTTCGATTCCTAATAGACGGTCAGGTCTAAAAGTAGGAAGAATTTTTACTTCAAAGCCATCTTCTTCAATTTGCCTGTGATAGTTTAGATCACTTGCAGGATCATCTGTAGTACACACCACTTTCACGTTCATCTTTTTCAGCAAATTTCTTGCTGAAAAGGCAGGAGTTGCAAGGAGCGTATTGCATTGGTTAAAGATGCTTTTAGAATTTGTCGCATCTAAGCTTTCCGAAATATCGAAATACCTTTTAAGTTCTAAATGGGTCCAGTGATATAAGGGATTTCTTAGGGTATAAGGAATAGTTCCCGCCCATTTTTCAAATTTTTCTTCATCACTTGCATCTCCGGTAATGTATTTTTCTTTAATACCCAATGCCCTCATTGCGCGCCATTTGTAATGATCACCTTCTATCCAAAGTTCAGTAAGATTTAAAAATATGCGATCCTTTGCAATATCTTCTACCGAAAGATGGCAGTGATAATCTATTATAGGCATTGCCTTGGCATAATTGTGATATAATTCCCGGGCAAATTCTGTTTCCAAAAGGAAATTATCATCTATAAAATTTTTCATTGAATATTTATGTGATTTTATTTTCAGAGTTATCTTAAATTGAATGTTGCCTCTTTTAACTTTCCTGTTCCAAGTTCCACACTTCTTTCTCCCGGGCTGGATCCTCCAATATAAATTTTGAAATCACCACGTTCCAGAACCCTTTCTCCTTCATTATTTACAAGCTCCATCCTTTCCGGGCTTATATCAAACTCTATTTCTTTTGAAGCACCCGGGTCCAGTTCTACTCTTTTTATTCCAAAAAGTTGGGTTTTAGGTGCATCTACAGAAGTTTTTAAATCTGAAATATACAACTGAACAACTTCTTCGGCTTTCATATTCCCTGAATTGGACACTGTCAGTGTTGCTTTCAAGGAATTTCCCTGTCTTACCCTACTTTCAGATAGAGAAATTTCGGAATAACTGAAATTTGTATAGCTCAACCCAAAACCAAAAGGATACATAGGTTTTACATCCATATATTTATAAGTTCTGCCCTTCATACTGTAATCTTCATATGCCGGAATATCGTCCAGTGACATTGGAAAAGTTATTGGTAATCTTCCTGAGGGTGAAGTATTGCCAAAGATCACATCGGCAACTGCAGTACCGCCTTCTTCTCCCGGATACCAAACCAGAAGAACCGCATCGGCAAGTTCATGCACCTCTTTCAGATTCATAGGACTACCTCCTGTAATAATGGCGATAACAGGATTTTCTCCTGAAGCTTCTTTTAGTTTCCTTAAATAATCTATCTGGTTTTGTGGAAGATTGTAATCCAGCCTGTCACCAAAAGTTGGCGAGGCTATAGACTCCCCTTCTTCCCCTTCCAGAACACCTGAAATACCAAGAACAGCAAAAGTTGCGTCACTGTTGGCAGCATTCCCTGATGCCCAGTCCTGAGGGTTTACATTAGGCATGTTAAGTAATGTTCCCTGCCTGTACTGTAACTGACTTTGAGGTTCAATTGCCCCTGCAACTCCTTCCAGAATGGTAACCAGACGTGGATTTACTCCGTGATAATTTCCGAGCAGAATTTCCACACTGGAAGCGTTAGGACCTGTAATAAAATATTTGGCAAGATCATTCTTTAACGGTAAAACTCCGTTATTTTTAAGCATTACGATCGATTTTTGAGCTGTTTCCAGTGCCAATTGCCTGTGCTTATCTGTGTTTATATTATCAGCTGTAAGTTCAGAATATGGATCGTTCTCAGCAGGATCAAAAAGGCCTAATTTAAATCTAGTCTTTAAAAGTAATGCTAATTGTTTATCAATCTCCTTTTCTGTAACAAGCCCCTGTTTTACAGCTTCAACTAAAGCAGGATAAGTACTTCCACAATTTAGATTCACACCGCTTTGAATTCCTAATGCAGCAGCCTCTTCAACAGTTTTTACAACTTTATGACCTTCATAGAAATCTACCAGAGCCCAGCAATCACTCACAATATGACCTTCAAAATTCCATTTTTCCCTTAACACATCTTTAATTAAGTACTCATTTGCACAACAGGGCTCCCCATTGGTAGCATTATATGCACACATAATAGATTCTACATCGGCATCTACCAAAGCTTTAAAAGCCGGCAAATAGGTTTCCCACATATCTTTTTTGGAAGCCACGGCATTAAATTCGTGTCGCAGTTTTTCCGGACCACTATGTACAGCGAAATGTTTAGCAGCAGCTGCTGTTTTTAGATGATTTGGATCGTCCCCCTGTAGGCCTTTCACAAAAGCAACCCCTAGCAGAGAAGTCAAAAACGGATCTTCACCATAGGTTTCCTGTCCCCTTCCCCATCGCGGATCTCTAAAAATATTGATATTTGGTGTCCAAAAAGTTAGACCGCTATATTGCCTGCGATATCCGTTTTTCACTGCGGTATTATAATTCCCCCTTGCTTCATCCGAGATTGCGGAAGCAACCCTAAAAATTAGGTCTTCATCAAAGGTAGCACCCATCCCAATTGCCTGTGGAAACACGGTGGCCACACCAGATCTCCCTATTCCGTGAAGGGCCTCATTCCACCAATTATATTTAAATATCCCAAGTCGTTCAATCTTTGGACTATCATGCATCATCTGAGATGCTTTTTCTTCCAAGGTCAACCGGTTGATTAAATCGTCTATTCTTGTATCTGTTTCCAGTGAGGGATCGTTAAAGGGAAAAGGCCCTGGATTGGTAATTTCCTGTGCTTTCAATCCAATTGAAACGAAGCCCAACCAAAAGCTCAGAATAATTATTCTAATTGATGTTTTCATAGAGTGAAGGTTTTAACTTATTTAATTTTTTAAAGGATATTAATTTCAATGTTGGTTTAACAAATAAAGGATAAAATAAAATTAAACGCAACCGATTGCGTGAAATGTTTTGTTTTAAAGCTTTTTTTGACTAATTTTCCCTTCTCGAATTTGAGATATTATTTCATTTCTAACCTAAGATATCATTCTATGATCTTAAAAAAACTTTCATATTTATTGATTTTATGCTGCCTCCCAATGAATAGCTTTTCAGGTACCGGGTATGATTTATGGTTGCAATACTATAAAATTTCGAACCAGGAGATTAAGACAAGTTATGTGAAAAATTTCACTGGAATGTTTATTTCAGGATCATCACCCACATTAAAAGTTGCAGGAGATGAACTTAAAAGGGCTTATAAAGGTTTTTTTGAGAAGCAACTTAATGAAACCCGTGATTTCAGCGAAAACATTCTCTTTTTAAGTGTCAGGGAAAATCTTCCAAAAGAAATTTCCACTTTTCTTCAGCAAAATTTCAAAGAAATAAATTCTGAAGGTTTCATTATTAAGAAGGTCAAATACAAAAACCAAAACTTCACCGTAATTACTGGCAATACAGATGTTGGGGTTCTATACGGCACCTTCAGGTATTTAAGGGAGATGCAGCAACACAATGACATCTCAGATCTACATATAGTTGACTCCCCTAAAATCCAGAAAAGAATTTTAAACCATTGGGATAATCTGGATCGCACCGTAGAAAGGGGCTACGCAGGTTTCTCTATTTGGGACTGGCACCAACTCCCCGGACTTATAAAACCTGAATATAAAGATTATGCTCGCGCCAACGCCTCAATAGGAATAAACGGTACTGTTCTTACCAATGTTAACGCCAATGCACTAGTATTAACCCCCCAATATATTGAAAAAGTAAAAGCCCTGGCTGATGTTTTCCGGCCTTACGGGATTCAGGTGTATTTAACGGCAAGATTTTCCGCACCGATAGAATCTGGGGATTTAAAAACCGCAGATCCTTTAGATGAAGGAGTACGAAAATGGTGGAAAGCTAAAGCCGACGAAATCTATGGCGAAATTCCGGATTTTGGAGGGTTTTTGGTGAAGGCTGATTCTGAAGGCCAGCCTGGCCCATTTGAGTACAACAGGACACACGTAGATGGAGCGAATATGCTGGCTGAAGCCGTTGCCCCGCATAATGGTATTATCATGTGGCGCGCTTTCGTCTATTCAGAAAAAGATCCAGACGATCGTGCCAAGCAAGCCTACGATCAGTTTGTGCCTTATGATGGTGACTTTGCAGAAAATGTTTTAGTTCAGGTTAAAAATGGTCCTATAGATTTTCAGCCACGGGAGCCTTTTCACCCAATGTTTGGGGCAATGCCAGATACGCCACTTATGATGGAATTTCAAATCACCCAGGAATATCTGGGTTTTAGTTCTCACCTGGTTTTTTTGCCTAAACTGTTCCAGGAGGTGCTGGAAGAAGATACTTATGCTAAAGGTAAAAATACTACTGTTGCCAAAGTTATAGACGGGACTGCTTCAAATAAAAAACTAACGGGAATTGCCGGGGTAGCCAATATTGGTACCGCAAAAAACTGGACCGGCCACCCCTTTGGGCAAGCCAACTGGTATGGTTTTGGCCGCCTGGCCTGGGATCCATATCTGGAGTCAGAAGTTATTGCTAAAGAATGGTTAAAGACCACTTTTTCTACTGAAGAAGAATTTGTAAAACCTATGAAAGATCTTTTAATTGAAAGCAGGGAAGCTGTGGTAAATTATATGACACCTTTAGGATTACATCATATAATGGCAACCAGCCATCATTACGGCCCCGGGCCATGGGTGGATAATCTGGGCCGCCCAGACTGGAATCCGGTTTACTATCATAAAGCTGATTCAGTCGGAGTAGGATTTGATCGTACTGCTTCCGGTAGCGATGCACTATCGCAATATGCCGAACCTATTCGGAAAAAATATAGCGATCTTGAAACTATTCCGCAAAAATATTTATTGTGGTTTCACCACGTAGGTTGGGATCATAAATTAGAAAACGGAAAAACCCTTTGGGCCAATATTGCCTTGAAATATCAGGAAGGTGTAGAACAGGTAGAAGCAATGGCAATTACCTGGAAAACAATGGAAGCCTATGTAAATAAAGAGCAATTTGAAGAAGTAACTATGCTTTTGGAAATTCAGTTAAAAGAAGCCAAATGGTGGCGCGATGCCTGTTTAACTTACTTTAGTGAATTTTCACAAATGGAATTACCAGAAGGCGTACCTGAACCCCAACACGATCTCGAATATTATAAATCACTTAAATTTCCTTTTGCCCCCGGCATAAGGCCATCCTGGAATTAAATTAAACTATGGAGAATAAACTAACAGCAATTGTAACCGGCGCAAACGCTGGACTTGGTTATGCGACCGCAAAAAAACTTTGCGATAACGGCATAATCACATATGTTAACGGTAGGAACAAAGAGAAAACGGAACAAGCCTGCAAAGAACTGGGTGTGAATGCCAAACCCTTTATTTTAGACCTTAATAATTTAGACCAAATCCCTGAGGCGGTAGCTAAGCTGGCCAAAGAAGCTGGAAAAATTGATATTTTGGTGAACAATGCGGGTATTAATATGAAAAAAGAATTCTTGGAAGTTACCAACGAAGAATTCCAGTCTATACTTCATACCAATGTTGTGGGACTTTTTGCGATAAGTCGCGAGGTTTCTAAAGTAATGAAGGCTAATAAATCCGGAAGTATAATTAATATCAGCTCCATGGCTGCTATTTACGGAATTCCGAAGGTAATTGCTTACACTGCCAGCAAAACAGCCATAGAAGGAATGACCCGTGCTATGGCAGTAGATCTTGCTGAGTTTGGGATCCGTGTAAACTGTGTAGCTCCCGGTTTTATTAAAACTAATATGTCCAGCAAAGCATTGGATAACGATCCGGAAAGAAAAAACAAAGTGCTTTCAAGGACCCCAATGGGCAGGTTAGGAGAACCTTCAGATATTGCCGACGCTGTTTATTATTTTGCTTCTTCACAATCCAAATTCACTACAGGAACAGTATTACCCGTGGACGGCGGTAACTCAATAGGTTTTTAGTATGTACAAAATGACCCAAACAATGCGCTGGTACGGCCCAACAGATGTGCTGTCCCTGAAAGAATTGAAACAGGCCGGAATTACAGGAATTGTCACCGCTTTGCATGAAATTCCTGTTGGAGCAATTTGGACAAAGGAAGCTATATGGGAAAGAAAGCAGTTTATAGCAGACCATGAACTAGAATGGAGTGTGATAGAAAGTTTGCCAGTACACGAAGATATTAAAAAGAAATCCGGCGAATATAAGAAGTATATAGAAAATTATAAAACCAGTCTGAAAAATATAGGTGAAGCCGGGATAAAGGTGGTCGCTTATAATTTCATGCCAATTCTGGATTGGGTAAGGACAGATCATTATTTTGAAAATAAGGAGGGAGCTTTTATTCTAAAATATGATCCGGTAAAATTTGCATTTTTTGACCTGTTTTTGCTGAAAAGAAAAGAAGTTGAAAAAGATTATTCTGAAGAGGAAATTTTCGCGGCCAAAGAATTGGGAGAAAAACTTTCAACCCAAGAAAAAGACGAACTTTTTAAAAGTATTCTTCTGGGTTTACCAGGAAGTAAAGAAAATTTCACTCCCGAAATTATCAAACAACAACTGGAAACCTATCAACACATTAATGATGAACAATTAAGGGAAAATCTGGTTTATTTCCTTTCTGAAGTTGCACCCGTTGCCGAGGAAAGTGGGGTTAAACTCGCAATTCATCCTGACGACCCGCCATTTTCAGTTTTAGGCCTTCCCAGAGTTGTAGGGACCGAGGAAGACCTTGCATATATTTTTGAAAAAGTAAACATTAATGCCAATGGGCTCTGTTATTGCACCGGTTCATTGGGGGCAAATCCGAAAAATGACCTACTCAGGATCTTTGACAAATTCAAGGATAAAATTCATTTTTTACATCTTAGAAATGTAAAGAAAGAAGCATCAGGTGTATTTATGGAATCTGACCATCTCGATGGAGATGTTCCAATGGCCCAGATTGCAATAAAAATCCTTAAACTAATGAAGGAAAAGCAAAAAAGTATTCCTATGCGCCCCGATCACGGTTACTTGCATTCATTAGAAGCTCATAAAAAGTATTACGCCGGATATTCCTTCATAGGAAGGTTAAAAGGCTTGGCTGAATTACGAGGCCTGGAACTTGGATTACTGGAATCCCTTAAATGAAAACAATATGGCTAAACTAGAATTCTTAAAAAAAATCGCATTTCTATTCCTTTCCGTAACGGTACTAATTGGCTGTAAATCCAAACCCGAAAATGATGCAAATTTGTCCGAAAGCAACAAATCTGAAAAAGGATTAAAGGATTATTATGCCGACTATTTTATAATGGGAGTAGCAGTAGCACCTAATTCCATAAAAGGGGAATCGGCTGAATTGATCAAAAAAGAATTCAACAGCATCACCCCTGAAAATGTTATGAAAATGGGGCCGATTCATCCTGAAAAAAACCGTTTTTATTGGAAGGATGCCGATGCAATTGCAGAATTTGCGAAAGCAAACGATTTGAAAATGAGAGGACACGCCTTGGTATGGCATCAACAAACCGGCGGATGGATTTTTAATGATGAAACTGGTGGCAAAGTGAGTAAAGAAGAGCTGTTACAAAGGATGAAAAATCACATCGATTCGGTTGTTACGCGCTACTCAGATGATATTTATGCCTGGGATGTAGTTAACGAAGCAGTTGCAGACGATTCTACTAAGGTATATCGAGAGTCGAAATGGCTGGATATTGCAGGAAAAGATTATTTAATTAGAGCCTTTGAATATGCCAGGGAAGCCGACCCAAATGCTAAATTATTTTATAACGATTATAATGCAATTATTCCTGAAAAAAGGGATAGGATCATAGAATTATTAAAGTTTCTGCAGAAGTATGATGCACCGATTGATGGGGTAGGAATTCAGGCACACTGGTCCATTTTTGAGCCTTCAGAAGAAGAATTAAGGGAAGCATTGGATTTGTATTCAGAATTAGGACTGGAAATTCAAATCACCGAATTAGACGTTTCGCTTTATCCCTGGGAAAAGGAACGCCGCGAACTTAAAGAAGGGGAATCTTACCAGTATACTCGTGAACTGGAGCAAAAACAAATTGATGCTTACGATATGTTTTTTGAAGTTTTTAGGGATTATAAAGACGTAATAACCGGTGTGACCTTTTGGAATATATCAGATAAATACTCCTGGTTGGATACCTATCCTGTTGAGGGCAGAAAAAATTACCCTCTTTTATTTAATGAAAATTTTGAACGTAAAAAAGCTTACGAAAAGGTGGTTGAATTCGAAACCCAACCCGAAACCAAAACCCCATAGAAATGTATCAGCAATCAATTTTAGATTTCCAAAAAACCTTGTTCATTTTATTGTGTTTTGGCTTCATTCAAATCGCAGCTGCACAAGAATCCTATATAAGCTTTAATCCCATAGAGAATGGATTCCCCCTAAATTCTGTTACATTATTTTTAGATGCAGAAGACCACGAAGGAGTTCAACTCGTAGCAAAAGACCTTCAAACAGATTTTGAAAAAGTAACTGGAAATACACCCAAAATTTCTTCGGAAGAAGTTAATGCGGAATATCCTGTAATTATTGGAACACTAGGAAAAAGTAAATTGATTGAGGAGTTGGTTTCCAACAATAAATTAGATGTTTCAGGCATAGAAGGCAAATGGGAAAACTTCCTCATTGAGGTGGTGAAAAACCCGTATCCTGATGTTGAGAAGGCATTAGTAATTGCCGGAAGCGATAAACGCGGAACTATTTTTGGAATGTACGATCTGTCTGAAAAAATTGGAGTTTCACCCTGGTACTGGTGGGCAGATGTCCCAGTTATAAAATCTGAGGAATTGTATGTAAAGCCAGGAAGTTATTCTTCAGGAACCCCGAAGGTAAAATACCGTGGAATCTTTATCAATGATGAAGAACCTGGATTGGGAAATTGGGCCAGGGAAAAATTTGGGGGCATTAACAGTAAAATGTATGAACATGTTTTTAAACTTATTCTGCGTTTAAAAGGAAATTATCTGTGGCCTGCAATGTGGGGCAAAGCTTTTAATGAAGACGACCCTAAAAACCCAGTATTAGCCGATACCTATGGTATTGTAATGGGAACCTCCCATCACGAACCTATGGTTAGGGCTCAAAAAGAATGGGGTACACATCGTGAGGAATACGGAAACGGGGAATGGAATTATCAAACCAATGCCGAAGGTTTAAGAGACTTTTGGAGAGATGGTTTTGAAAGAAATCAGGATTATGAAAACCTTGTGACTATAGGAATGCGTGGAGATGGTGACGAACCGATGACCGAAGGCACAGCCATAGAATTACTGGAAACCATTGTAAAAGATCAACGAGAAATCATTGCGGATGTAACCGGAAAACCGGCAAGCGAAACCCCGCAGGTTTGGGCTTTGTATAAGGAAGTTCAGGACTATTACGACCAGGGAATGCGCGTTCCCGAGGATGTTACCTTGCTCCTTGCCGATGACAATTGGGGAAACATAAGGAAATTACCAGATCCCGAAGATGCGCCTAGGAAAGGTGGCTATGGAATTTATTATCATTTTGACTATGTAGGTGGACCGCGTAATTATAAATGGTTAAATACCGTGCAAATTGAACGCGTTTGGGAACAAATGAACCTGGCTTATCAATATGGTACTACAGAATTATGGGTAGTAAATGTTGGCGATTTAAAACCTATGGAATTCCCAATTAGTTTCTTTATGGATTTCGCCTGGAACCCTGAAGCCATAGATGCCAACGAACTGGAAGAATATGCCGTGAATTGGGCTGAGAAGCAATTTGGTAATAAGTATGCTTCGGAAATTGCAGATATTTTAAATAAATACACCAAATACAATAGTCGCAGAAAACCCGAAATGTTGAGTCCTGAAACCTATAGCCTGGTCAATTATAACGAAGCGGAAAATGTGGTCAAAGACTATGACCAATTAGTAGAAAAAGCAGAGGAAATATATGAAAAACTCCCAGAAAAATATAAGGATGCCTATTTTCAATTGGTATTATTCCCGGTAAAATCTTCTGCCAATTTGAATAAATTGTATGTGGCCACTGCCAAAAACCGATTGTATGCTGAACAAGGCCGCGCAGTTGCAAATTCCTATGCTGAAAAAGTAAAAGAATTATATAAAAAGGATTCCGAATTAACCGAGCAATACCATAATATTGCTGACGGAAAATGGAATCATATGATGTCGCAAACCCACATTGGTTACACCTACTGGCAGCAGCCTGAAGAACAAACTATGCCGGAAGTTAAAACAATTGAGGTTTCTGAAAATCCTGAAATGGGTATTGCAATTGAAGGCTCTAAGCAATCCTGGCCGGCTTCAAATGAAACAGCCACACTTTCTACGTTTAATTCCGTAGCAGATCAAAAATCTTATATTGAAATTTTTAATAAAGGAAAAGGGAAATTCGATTTTAAAGTTAAAAAGAAGGATAAATGGATAAACGTCTCAGTAGAATCAAGATCGGTTGAAGATCAAAAAAGACTTTACGTAAGTATTGACTGGAACAAGACTCCAAAGGGAAAATCTACAGGAAATTTTGTTATTAAGCAAGGAAAAACCTCGGTAGAAATTGAAGTTCCGATTAACAATGTCAACCCCAAAAATGTAAAAGGCTTTGTAGAGAGCAATAACTATATTGCTATGGAAGCTGCAAGTTACAGTGAAAACGGTAACGATGAGGAAGGATGGACTTTAGTGCCGAATTTAGGAAAAACAGGTTCTACCATGATTTCTTTTGCGGAAACTCCAACTAGGGGTGAATTTTCAAAAGACAATCCCTATTTGGCTTATGATTTTTATAATTTAAGCACCGGCGAAATGACCATAGAATTCCTACTTTCCCCCACCCTGGATTTTCAAAATAAAGGCGGTTTAAGATTTGCGTATTCAATTGATAAAGGCGAGCCAAAAATAATCAATGTACAGAAGGACACAAAAGATGACTGGGGCACTTCTGTAGGAAATAATATTACCAGGGCGCTTTCAGAAGTAAATCTGGAAGAGAAAGGA
>Ga0307486_1001320_pt1 | contig 19391 bp, 17 predicted proteins | sample CBIW02metaG_FD_203663 | JGI IMG/M metagenome (GOLD analysis project Ga0307486, IMG submission 203663) | Sea-ice brine microbial communities from Beaufort Sea near Barrow, Alaska, United States - CBIW 0.2 | ecosystem: Environmental > Aquatic > Marine > Coastal | place: USA: Alaska | collected...
GAAAACATATTCAGTATTTTAAAGAATTATATTTGAAATAACTTTGAGCTTATTTTACAATAAATTAAAAACAACAAATTAACCGATAAGTTTTCAGAGAAGGTAAAAATCCTACCGATTTTGAACTCATTAGATAATGGAATTGGGAATAAAAAAAGGTGATCTGTTTCCAGACCACCTTTTTTTATTAATAACTGTGCAACCTCTACTCCATTTAAAGGATTTCAATGATCCTCCTCACAACGTGCCTGGACTTTTTTTGAATATAACTATCTTTTCGGCACTAAATCAGGCCAGGTCGAAGCGGTCAAGATTCATCACCTTGCTCCAGGCTGCCACAAAGTCTTTTATGAACTTCTCTTGAGAGTCCTCGCAACCATAGACTTCGGCGATTGCCCGAAGTTCTGAGTTTGAACCAAAAATAAGATCAACACGGGTACCGGTCCACTTAAGTTCGCCTGTTGCACGATCACGACCTTCAAACAGGTCCTGGGATTCTGAAGTCGCTTTCCAGGTTGTGCCTAAATCGAGCAGGTTGACGAAGAAGTCGTTGGTGAGCGCCTCAGGATTATTGGTGAATACCCCGTGCCTGGTTTGACCAAAGTTCGTGTTCAGCATACGCATCCCACCTACAAGTACAGTCATTTCAGGTGCAGTCAGCGTCAAAAGCTGTGCTCTGTCTACCAACATTTCTTCAGCTGAAATCGTATATTGAGCCTTTGAATAGTTGCGGAATCCATCTGCAGCCGGCTCAAGGACTGCAAAGGCTTCTGTATCGGTTTGCTCTTGGGAGGCATCGGCGCGTCCCGGATTGAAGGGTACTTTCACCTCATGACCGGCATTTTTAGCTGCCTTCTCAATTCCTGCACATCCACCCAAAACAAGCAGGTCTGCAAGCGAAAGCAACTTCCCGCCAGAGAGAGTATTGTTGAATTCTTTTTGAATACTTTCAAGTTTCTCCAGGACTGTTGCCAATTGAGTTGGATTGTTGACCTCCCAATTATTTTGAGGAGCAAGGCGAATGCGTCCACCGTTTGCACCACCACGCTTATCAGAGCCACGGAAAGTGGATGCTGATGCCCAGGCGGTTGATACAAGTTGGGAAACAGTCAATCCTGAATCAAGTATCTTGGCTTTCAATGCAGCTATGTCATTATCGTCAATCAGTTCATGCGTAACAGCAGGGATAGGATCTTGCCAGATCAGTTCTTCTTCGGGTACTTCCGGTCCGAGATAGCGTTCTTTTGGGCCCATATCACGGTGCGTCAACTTGTACCATGCACGGGCAAAAGCATCTGCAAACTCATCGGGGTTCTCGAAGAAATGTCTTGAAATTGGCTCGTATAAAGGATCCACTTTCAGGGAGAGGTCTGTGGTAAGCATAAATGGCGCGTGACTCTTTGACGGATCGTGCGCATCGGGAACTGTCCCGGCACCGGCTCCATCCCTTGGTTTCCATTGAAAGGCACCTGCAGGGCTTTTTGTGAGTTCCCATTCGAAGCCGAACAGGTTCTCAAAAAAGTTGTTGCTCCACTTGGTTGGGGTGGTAGTCCAGGCTCCTTCCAGACCACTTGTAATTGTGTCACCGGCATTTCCGCTGCCAAAGCTGTTTTTCCAACCCAGGCCTTGCTCTTCAATACCCGCGCCTGCCGGTTCCAAATCAACATACTCACCTGGATCGGCGGCGCCATGGGTTTTGCCGAAGGTATGTCCACCGGCAATAAGGGCGACAGTTTCATAGTCATTCATCGCCATACGCAGAAAGGTCTCACGAATGTCCCTGGCTGCTGCGAGCGGATCTGGCATTCCGTTGGGGCCCTCCGGATTCACATAAATCAAACCCATTTGAACGGCGGCAAGTGGATTCTCCAATTCGCGGGTCCCGGAATACCTTTTGTCTCCCAGCCATTCGCCTTCAGAACCCCAATAGATATCTTCCGAAGGCTCCCAAACATCCACACGACCGCCTGCAAAACCGAAGGTCTTGAAGTTCATCGACTCGAGGGCACAGTTACCCGCAAGAACTATCAGGTCTGCCCACGAAATTTTCCGTCCGTATTTCTTTTTCACCGGCCATAAAAGTAAGCGGGCTTTGTCCAGGTTGGCATTGTCAGGCCAACTATTGAGTGGTGCAAAACGCTGGGTACCAAAGCCAGCACCCCCGCGACCGTCGGCAATACGGTATGTACCTGCACTGTGCCAGGCCATCCGAATGAAGAACGGGCCATAATGACCATAATCGGCCGGCCACCAGTCCTGGGACTTAGTCATAAGTTCGAAGATATCTTTTTTTACTGCAACAAGGTCAAGTCTGTTGAACTCCTCGGCATAATTGAATGTCTCGCCCATTGGATTGGACAGAGATGAATGTTGGCGGAGGATGTTCAACTGCAATTGATTTGGCCACCAGTCACGGTTGCTTCTGGCACTGCCTGCCATTGGTCTTGAAGCTTCCCCGTTAAACGGACATTTGCTATCACTTTTGCTTACGTCTGCTAATTTTGCATCCTGATCTGAGTTATTTTCCATTTTTGATAAGTTTTTAATGTTGAAAGGTTAAATTTACAAAAATATTAACGGTAATTTTTATCTATTAATTTTATTTAATCATAGGATAAACTTATGTATTTGACTCAATTCTGATTCTGACTCCACTTACATTCATTCCCGAAAATCAAACAAATTTTTTGAATATTTATTTTTGATAGGACTGTGATGAAGCGCTTTATTTTTATTGTGCCGCAAGAAATAACCTACCTGACAGGAAGAATTCAATTGAATGAAAAAGAGTTTTTGCCAGCAGGATCTCACCTGGAAAAGTTGGACATATATGATCATCCTGGCAACACTTTCAATATATTCATTACTTTAAATTGGGACTGCACATAAGATTTTGGCAAGATCCAGGGAAATCAACAAGCCTATCCTGATGCAGACATTTGCGGTAAAAAACATCTGTCATATTTAACAAAAATTCTTATCTTAGACAATGCATTAAACAAAAATAATTAGACAAATCGTATTTATCTTCCCTTTATATGATATTACATGACCAGGAATAATTATTACAAGAATTGATTTTTTAATGCTGATGCAGAAATTTTAACAGATTCATAAAAACGGAAATTAATCTCAAAAAAACATCTTATGGCAACCGAAAATAACGATTCTACTAACAAGTTTCTCGACTTACTTAAAAAGAATATCGTCGCGATAGTGCTTGGTTTGATACTTATCATTGTATTAATATGGTATTCCGTAAAAATGAGCAATAGCGACAGGGAATTCGAAAAGCATAAAACAGAATTGATTACCAAATCCGAAAATGAAAAATCAGCCCTCATAACAAAACATAAAAATGAAAAAGACAGTTTGAAAATTAATAACCTCGAATCTGAATCCAGGATATTTTCATGGTCGGTAAGGAGCGAATTAATGCGGAATAATACAGAAAACCTGAATCAACTTGTAAATGCATTTGTGAGAGAATCAGGTGCCGATCTGGTGCAACTTATCGATCCTGCAACCAAAATAGTGACCCTGTCCTCCGACAAAAAATTTGAAGGTTTAGAATACACTCAAAAAATTGATTATGCTTTAACCGAGCCGCAAACTTTAATGGAAGGAGCTGGCATTAAAATAATAACTCCGATAATGGGTCTCAATAATGCAATAGGAATTCTAATTGTTAAGATCAATAAATAGTTGGCGAAAATATCCCTTTCATCTGATCCTCCCCTTGTTTGTCATTCTGAACGAGCTTTTGGGCGAGGAAGAATCCCTGCCGTGATTGCGTAGGTGAGATTGGGTAAAAGTAGTTTAATCGTGATTCCCCCACACTTGAGATTCTTCACTGCGTTCAGAATGACATGCCGTGGGTGTTTTTTGTAATTCTGAACCTGTCGCCCCCTTTTGTTTGTCATTCTGAACGAGCTTTTGGGCGAGGAAGAATCCCTGCGGTGTTTGCGTAGGTGAGATTGGGTAAAGGTAGTTTAATCGTGATTCTCCCAAGCCGCACGTGAGATTCTTCACTGCGTTCAGAATGACATGCCGTGGGTGTTTTTTGTAATTCTGAACCTGTCGCCCCCTTTTGTTTGTCATTCTGAACGAGCTTTTGGGCGAGGAAGAATCCCTGTCGTGATTGCGTAGGTGAAGGGTTTTGGTAATAAAACTTGTATCGCTTTTTAAACATAATTCGCCCAATGCGCACTTGAGATTCTTCACTGCGTTCAGAATGCCAAGCCGTGGGTGTTTTTTGTCATTCTGAACGAGCTTTTGGGCGAGGAAGAATCCCTGCGGGGAGAGCTTAGGCAAAATTGAGTAAAAGATTTGTTTCGTAAAAAAATTGAAGATTACTTTACTTTAAGTATTTTAGGCAGCCAAAACTTTATGAACTGATTCAACAATTTAATTCACTTTATTAAAAACATTTTCATTTATGTTTGAATTACTTCATCAAAAATTTACAGAAATCATTGATCTTTCCGATGAAGAATTTGAATATACCAAAACGCTTTTTATTCCGAAGAAATTAAAGAAGAAAAGGATTTTAATTGAAGCCGGGGAAATTTGTAAATACACCATTTTCGTTGAAAAAGGTCTCCTGAGATCATTTAAGACCGATAATAAAGCAAATGAATACATTCTACAATTTGCATTGGAAGGGTGGTGGACAGCAGATCTTTTCAGTTTTCTTACTAACGAACCTACTCCCTATAATATTGAAGCACTTGAGGATTCTGAATTGCTTTTGATTACCAAGCCTTCCTGGGATCTATTGCTGGAAAAGGTTCCGGCTTTTGAACGTTATTTCAGGGTGCTGATCCAAAATAATCTCATTAATACCCAACGTAGACTTATGAGCTCTTTTACTGAAACTGCCGAAGAGAAATACCTCAAGCTCCTCAAGGAATTTCCCGACATCCTGCAGCGCGTTCCCCAGCACATGATCGCTTCTTACCTTGGCATCACCCGCGAAACCCTTAGCCGCACCAGAAGTCAAATAACCGCAAGGTCTTAAAATTGTGACATAAATCACCTAAATTTATTGTCATAGGTCATTTTTATTCGTGCCGTTTGCCATTAATTTTGTCTTATTAATTAACAAATAAAGATATTGATTATGGCAAGTACAAAATGGGTGATTGACCCAACACACAGTGAAATTACTTTTAAAGTAAAACATTTAATGATCTCTACGGTAACCGGAAATTTCAAAATTTTTGAAGGAACTGCCGAAACCGAGACTGAAGAATTCAGCAAGGTGAAGAATTTGGAATTTAAAGCTGACGTAAAATCTGTCAACACCAATAACGAAGACAGGGACAATCATTTAAAATCTGACGATTTCTTTGCTTCAGAACAGCATCCCGAAATCCGGTTTACGACGAAAAATTTCGATGTAGAAACCGGGGAGCTAAAGGGGGAATTGACCATTAGAAATACCACAAAACCTGTTACGCTCCAGGTTGATTTTGGAGGGGTGGTTGTCGATCCTTATGGACAAACCAAAGCCGGACTTACTGCCAACGGAAAAATTAGCCGTAAAGAATTTGGATTGGTCTGGAATTCGGTTACTGAAGCCGGAAATATTGTGGTAGGAGATCAAGTAAGATTGATTGCTGAAGTGCAATTCATTAAACAAGCATAAATAAACCAAGCCATGGAAAACAAGATATTAGGATTACACCATATTACTGCAATTGCGGGAGATGCCCAAAGGAATTACGATTTTTACACAAAAGTACTCGGATTGCGAATGCTGAAGAAAACCGTGAATTTTGACGATCCGCAAACCTATCATTTTTACTTTGGGGACGGAGTGGGAACCCCGGGAAGTATTCTGACTTTTTTCCCATGGCCAGGAGTAAAACAAGGTAAAAACGGGACTGGAATGGCCACAGGAATTGGCTATTCGGTTCCTGAAGGCAGCCTGGAATTCTGGAAAGAACGCTTTGAGAAATTCAATGTAACACACCACGGGATCTCGAAGAAGTTTGGAGAAGATTTCCTCAGGATTCAGGATCCCGATGGCCTTAATCTCGAACTGATAATTCCAAAACACAAAGATGAGCGCAAGCCCTGGGAAACCGCAGATGTGAAGGAAAATGTTGCCATCAAAGGATTCCACTATGTCACCCTCACTTTAAAAGATCACAAAGCCACCGCTGAAATACTCACCGATGTTCTTGGATATGATCTTGAGGGAACAGAAAAGAACCTGTTTCGTTTTAAAACCAATGCTATTGAAAATGCTGCAATTGTCGATATTCTTGAAGACCCAAAAGCCGAAAGAGGACAAAATGCAGGTGGAACAAACCATCACGTGGCTTTCAGGGTAAAAGATGAAGAGACATTGATGGCCTTCAGGGAAAAAGTACTTCAAAAAGGATTGCAGATCACGGAGAAAATAAACCGCGATTATTTCTTTTCGCTTTACTTCCGTGAGCCGGGAGGGGTTTTATTTGAAATCGCTACAGATAATCCCGGATTCGCCACAGATGAAACCTTGGAGGAATTAGGGAGCAGCCTTCAGTTGCCCGATCGCTATAAAGGAGCAAGGGCTCAGATCGAGAAAGCCTTGCCGGAACTCAAACAGTAACAATTGAGAATTGGAGTTCGGGAAAAAAATTACCCGAACCCTTTTTTCCTCAAATCAAAAAACCTCGGGGAAATAAACTCTCAATGAGGAATTAAAAAAGAAAAAAATGCATTCAAAAAATATAATAACAGCAGGAAAGGACATTTCAGAAGCAAAAAAAGCACTCATCATGCTGCACGGGCGTGGCGGAAATTCCCGGGATATTCTTTCTCTTGTTGAACACTTCGAGGTCGGCGATTTTGCACTCTTTGCGCCGCAAGCAACTAGTAGCAGCTGGTACCCGCATTCCTTCCTGGCTGAACCCGCACAAAATGAACCCTGGCTTTCTTCTGCCCTGGAAATCTTAAAGGATTTGGTGGAAGAGCTAAAAGGCAAAGGCATTGGATCAGAGAATATTTATTTCGTCGGATTCTCACAAGGAGCCTGCCTCACAACTGAATTTGTCACCCGCAACGCAAGCAGGTTTGGCGGAGTAGCAATATTTACCGGCGGACTTATTGGCGATAAAATATACACCGAGAATTATAAAGGAAATTTTTCGGGAACTCCCATTTTTATTGGAACCGGAAATCCCGATGCCCACGTACCACTGGAAAGGGTAAACGAAACCGCTAAAATTATGGAAAAGATGAATGCCGCGGTCACCGTAAAAGTATATGACAACAGACCACATAGCATTTCACAAGACGAAATTGAATGGGCTAACAAACTTATTTTTAAATAAGCATTATTAACCAGACGAAAGAATAAAAATAATAGATGAAAGACTATTAATAAATCATCAGTTTTTTGAATTAATTTTCTTAACTTAAACCTGTTAAACAACTGTTTTACAGGCGGTAACCAGTTTATTTCTAAAACACCTCACCTGTTATCCTAATATCAAGCGACTTATGAAACAGGAAACCTGGCCCGACTTATCTTTTGAAAAGGGTAACGGAACTTACCAAACCATCCATTTATGGACACAAATTGCAGGAAAAGTAAAACTGGATAAAATGCCGTGGATCAACCATTCATGGCACGTGACCCTGTTTGTGACCCCATTTGGTTTGACCACCGGGGATATCCCCGATCTCCAAAAGCATTTTCAAATCAATTTTGATTTCTTAAAACATCGGTTACAGATAATAACCAGCAATAATGAAGAGCGGGTATTTAATCTTTCCGGTCTTTCGGTTGCAGCTTTTTACCACAATATTTTGGTCACATTAAAAGAGCTGGATATCGAGATCAAAATCAATCCCGTTCCCTGTGAAATTGAGAATGCCATTCCGTTTCACGAAGATGAAACCCATTCCACCTACCTGCCTGAAGTTGCAGAGAATTTACATAAAGCCCTTCTGAATGTTCAAAGGGTTTTTACCGAATTCCGTTCAAAATTTACGGGAAAATGCAGTCCGGTACACTTTTTTTGGGGCAGTTTTGACCTTGCGGTTTCCCGTTTCTCCGGCCGGGAAGCGCCGCCGCATCCCGGAGGGATCCCCAATTTGCCAGATTGGGTAGCAAGAGAAGCTTATTCACAGGAAGTGTACAGTTGCGGGTTTTGGCCAGGCAACGAAACCCTGCCCTTTGCCGCTTTTTACAGTTATATCTACCCAACCCCAGAAGGATTTAGTTCAGCTTCCGTAAAACCTGAGGCCGCTTACTGGCATAAAGATCTTGGAGAGTTTATTTTGCCCTATAAAGACGTACAAAAAGCTGAAGATCCATCAAAATCTCTGACTCACTTCCTCAATTCCACCTATAAGGCAGCTGCAGAAATTGCAGTGTGGCACAGGTTAAAATTAGAAAGTGATTTCCAATAAAAATGCGGGAAACAGGATTCCTGATAATATATTATTGTGCTACTCTCTCGAAAAATAAGGGCTAAAGCCCATTTTATTTTCATTCCTTAACCCCTGACTAAAGTCAGGGGCAATAGATAATTTACTGGTTTCTTTTTTATTCTTGATACTCCGACTCAAGTAAGGGGAAATGGAAAATTTGTTTTTAACCTTCCGGAACTCCAAATTTGTATTTAATTCTATCCCACGACTAAAGTCAGAGGCAATGGATAATTATCTGAATCCTTCCAGACTTTTTATCGATACCCTGCCAGGGTTATAACTTCATTTACCAGTAGATTTTCCTTTTCAAATCACAACCCTTCCAAGGTTTGAAACTTTGGAAGTAATAATTAAGGATCTTTATGGAAAGTAAGAAGTATATTTTTAGTGCAACTTTGTGTCTTAGAGACTTAGTGGCATCATCATCTATACATTCTTTATTACCACAAAGTACTCGGTAGATTTAGTTCTACAACTTCAAATAAGATAACTTTGAAAGTAGTTATATAGGAAAATTACGCTGATTTTTGAATTGTTTTGCAACGATATATTGTTTCAAAATTCAGATTTATCTTTGTTGTTTTCCCCGCAGATTTTCGCGGATCCTAATTTAACCACAAAGTACACAAAGAAAAAAAACACAAAGGGCACTAAGAAAAAATTGAATTGGCAGAATTACCGAATGAAAGTCTAAGACTTTGCGAAATCTTTGCGCCCTTTGCGGTTATTTTCGCAGATTTCTTTCATTAAGATTTTTTTGTATTATAAGGGATTTTCTTAGTGCAACTTCGAGTCTTAGAGACTTGGTGGCATCATATACATTGTCAATCAATGAAAATCAACAAGTTACAGTAGTTGCATAGGAGATACAAAAGCACAAAGATTTAAAACCCACCAGAATTCAAGATGATTGAAACAATTAAAAATCTTAATCCTTCTCTATACAAATCCACGCATCCACCGCAACTATTTTTTCTGAAGGTCCCTAAAAGAGGATTTAAATCCAATTCCACTATTTCAGGAGCTGCAGTTACCAGATTGGAAACCTTGGCTATAATTTCCGCGAACAATGCTTCATTTATTCCCTTAAGATTTCGAATTCCCTGAATAATTTTATATGATTTTAGGTTTTAGATCATCTCCAGCGCTTCTTCATTTGAAATTGGCGCTAATGAAGCCTGAACATCTTTCAACACTTCAATATAAATCCCGCCCAGGCCACATAACACAAAATGACCGAATTTATCTTCTTTTTTTCTGCGCAGATTTAAAATCCGCAGATTAACGCTGAAGAATTGATTCAAAATAAAATGAATAAAACACCTATGAAAAAGCTGCTTTTTAAAAATTTGAAGATAGCTTCCTTCTGAAAAAAATAAGACCAAATGGCTTTTGTAAAAGTTAAAAGAATACTCAAAAACGCAAAAAAACTTTGTGAGACTTTGGGCCTTTCTGTCTTTGTGGCAATCTTTTACTTTACAAAAACTTCTAATTTAGAATTATGAAAAAACAGGAAACCATACTTTTCGCCCTTCCCGGCAATGAAGAATCACGTGTAAAAACCGAATCTTTTATTACTTTTTCCTCTTTAACGAATACAAATCCTTACGTCGGTCTTTCATATTACGCACGCTTCCAAAGTTGTGCAATTCCTTCAGTAAATCCAAATCCACATCCACCAGCAATGTACTTTCAGTATTTGGAGTGGCTTCAGCCTTAATTCCATTTACAGGAAAAGCAAAATCTGAAGGCGTAAACACCGCACTTTGGGCGTATTGGATATCCATATTGTTCACCTTCGGCAAATTTCCCACAGATCCTGCAATAGCCACATAACATTCATTTTCTACCGCCCGGGCCTGGGCACATATCTTCACCCTGGAATATCCGTTTTGGGTATCGGTCATAAACGGCACAAACAAGATGTTCATTCCTTCTTCAGCTAAAATCCTTGATAATTCAGGGAATTCGATATCGTAGCAAATCAAAACCCCTATTTTCCCGCAATCGGTGTCAAAAGTTTGCAATTTGCTCCCACCTTTCATTCCCCAGGCAGATTCTTCGGCCGGGGTAATGTGCAATTTCTCGTAACGCTCAACACTTCCGTCCCTGCGGCATAAAAAGCCCACATTATGCATATGGTCCCCTGCCACCTGAGGCATACTTCCGGTTATGATATTGATGTTATAATTAATTGCAAAATCCCTGAAAGTTTCAAGCAACCTGTCTGTATAAGACGACAGGCCGCGAATGGCCTCCGCTTCATTTAAATGATTGAACTGCGCCATTAGCGGGGCATTGAACAATTCCGGGAACATAATAAAATCACTTTGATAATCGCTTACCGCATCCACAAAAAATTCAATTTGCTCCACCAGGGCGTCATAATCCTTAAACAATCGCATTTGCCATTGCACCAGTCCCAAACGGACTACTATTTTTTTTGTGTTTATTAATCTTTCAGGCTTGGTATAATAAATATTGATCCATTCCATTAAAACTGCAAATTCCATACTTTCATGGTCGCCCGGCAAATAACCTTTGATCACTTTTTTTACGTGAAAATCGTTGGAAAGCTGAAAAGAAAGTACCGGATCATGGATCTCCTTCAGCTTCACTTTATCTATATATTTTTTAGGGGTAAGTTCCGCGGCATAGTCGCCATAATTAGGAATTCTTCCACCAAAAACGATAGCTTTCAGGTTCAATTGCTCACAGAGTTCTTTTCTGGCTTCGTAAAGTCTACGACCAAGGCGCATTCCCTGGTATTCCGGAAGTATGAAAACATCTATCCCATACAAAACATTGCCTTCATTGGTGTGGTGTGCAAAATTTTCGCCCCCAATAATATCAATATACTTATGATCCTCCTCAATTTTATCGTAATCTACAATGATGGACAAGGCACAACCCGCTATTTTTTCGTCTATAACAATGCAAAACTGCCCGTCGGGAAATTTGTTTACAAGAGTTTTAATATCTGCCTTGCTCCAATAGGCATTGTTCATACCACCATAAATCTCCAACATGGAAATCTTTAATTCCTCATAATCTTTTACCCTTAAGTAGCGAAGTTCTATTTTAGCTGAATCGATCACTCTTTTTTAATTTATTTGGGTGCGAAGATACTGAGGAATTCACATATCTTAAAAAAAAATTAGCTAATTAAGAGAGTTTTAGGGAAAAATACGGATTACGCGAATTAAAGCGAATTACGCAGATTGGGATTTATTACTTTAAAAAAAAACTACAAACTACAAACTACAAACCCCAAACCACAAACAGAGTTTTAGACCCTGCAAATATCATTTTTAATTGCAAATATTACCATCCCTACCCTGCTTTTAACCTGCAGTTTGTTGAATAAATTTTCCCTGTATCCATCTATGGTTTTTGGGCTTAGGCTCATTTTTTCGGCCACTTCTTTATAAGTCATCTCGGAACAGGCATATTGAAGAAACTCCAATTCGCGCTTTCTTAGGGGTTCAAATTCTTTTTCTTCTATTTTATTATTATTTAAAGCATCTGAAACTTCAGAATTAAAATAATAGCCGTTATTTATAACCGCGTTAAGCGCTTTCAAAAATTCTTTGGGTTCAATATCCTTCAACAAATATCCCCGGCAACCCAAACGTATCATTTTCAGAATAAAATTCTCGTCATCCTCCATGCTTAAAGCGAGGGTTTTTTGCTCCGGCAGTTGCCTTTTTAACCAGGTCATAGTTTCAATACCATTTAATACAGGCATTTTTATGTCCAGCAGGATAATATCCGGTTTTGCATTATTGGCTTGTAAATAATCTATTAATTCCTGCCCATTCTTAAGAACCTCCAGAACAGTAAACTCTTGAAATGAATTGACCAGGCCTAACAGGGCTTTTGCAAATAATATGTGATCGTCAACGATAACGATGGTTTTACTCATTATGATAGATTAAGGTTGGATAACGTAAAGATAAAGAAGTTCCGTTCCCATCTGAAGAATTTAAAATGAAGTCGGTTTTTATGAGTTCGGCCCTACTTTTCATATTAAACATTCCGGAACTTTTTTCAACTTCCCCGGGATCAAAACCCTTTCCATTATCGGAAGCGCTTATAAAAAGCTCATTTTCCGAATACCGGAATTCCACATCCAAATTAGAAGCTTTGGCATGCTTTATCACGTTGGAGAAAAATTCCTGTAAGATCCTGAAAAGAATAATTGCGTCCTTTTGAGGAATTTCAAAAGGATCTTGAATGCAAGCAAAGGTGGTTTTAATAATTTTTAAACGTTCAAATCTTGAGAGTTCACCCTTGACGGAAGCTTCCAACCCTGCATATTCCACCACCTCGTTATTCAAAGATCTGGAAAGTGCCCTAACCTCACGCAGCGAGCCGGAAACAACTTCTTTTATATCCCTGACATCAGATTGCCAGGATTCATCTATAGTCCCAGAAAGTATGTTTAATCGCATATTTGCCACGGAAAGCAGCTGACCAATATTATCGTGCAGTTCCCAACTGACATTTTTCAGGGTTTGCTCCTGAATTTCAAGCCTGGATTGCACCAATTCGCGTTCGTACCTTTTTTCGGCTTCAAAATTTTCGTAAAGCAGTTTGTTTTTGCGTTTTTGGAAGATGATAAAAAACACGATCAGGAAAGTGACCAGCAGTAAAATAACAACTACAAAATAAACAATTAGTAAGAGTTCTTCTTTTGAGAGCATATTGCGAAACCAATTGAAAAGCAAGTATACATAAAAATATTAACAGACATAAAGAGTATTAAGTAAAAGTTAATGAATTCCGGACTTAGGGATCTGTCAAAATATTTAAAATATATAAAAAGCGGGGTTGAAACCAAATGAAAAATAAGTGCTGCCACCGAAATATAAAAAGAAATACTGTTTTTAATTACTAAAATCCGGTCGCTGGTTAAAATCTCATAGTAATAATAACTGATACTTAAAAACACAAGCAAAGTCCCCATCATATAGGTATAAGAAGAAAATGTTGTAAAAAATACATCTGAAAATATCAAATTCCCAATGGCCGTAACCAGGTAAAAGACAGATAAGATATTTAAAATTTTCCTGGCTCCCAAAGAATTAATTTTCCACTTAAAATAATTGATGTACACCAGAAAACTTAAGATCAAATAAGGATTAAATAACCAGAAATTCTGTGCCCAAAATGTGTCTTTCAGAAAATGAAGTTCCTCGTAGTAGTAGATAAGGGTTGGAATATGGCCAATGGTTTCAATTGAGAAAGTTAAAACCAAAAAATACACAAAATAGCGGGTAACAGTATCCAAAGGCTTATGCCTTAAGTAATAAAATCCAGCCACTATGGCAACTGCCTCCAATAAATATGCTATAAAACGCAATCCTTCCATTAATAATTTTTTGGTGGCCAGCCACCTGTTACAGTGTTCAATGGGTCAATTTCATAATTATTTTCTCCAAAAATTTCTTTCCCATCTTCAAATTCTCCGGTATTTTCTTTGGTAGGTGCTAAAAAAATAGTTGAATAACTTTTCTTTTTATTCGTTTTTGGATAGGCCCCAAAATATATCCGGATTCCCGGATTTTCAAACCCCTGTTCTTTTGATTTATCCTCCACATAATCCAAATACTCACGGAGTTCCTTTACACTGTAACAAAATTCACGGGTATCCTGATAACCCTGCTGGTGTTCAATCTCCTTACCGCGGGTTTTTTTCCATTTATCCTGGAGTTTTCTTGCTTCCTCTACAGTTAAACATTTTTCAGGTCTGTTCATATTTTTTTTTCAATTAGAATAGGTCGTTTTATAACATTAAGAATTCCGGAAATTTGTAGCAAGGAAAATTTGTTCTTCCAAACCCTAAAATTTTAACAAGTTAAAAGTATATAAATTAATACAGAATTTAACATTCTAAAATAAAAAAGGGTGTTTTTCCCCTTGTGACGGTTTTATCCATTCTCTAAATTTGAATAATTATTTTAGTTAGCTAAAATATTTTGGGGTTAAAAAGTGTCGTTTAAGGTGTGAATTATTTCCAGGTAGGGCTGTTAGTAATTCATTAACACCGGGACGATACTTTTTTTGTTTTAAGCAACATTCACAATTCTTTAATCTGAATATTGATTAAGTTTGAAATGTAATTCTGAAAGATTTTTTTAAGACAAACCCATTTTTTTTCGTTTAGAGGAAACTGGTCTGAATGTACTCACTTTTAAAACTGAAATTTTTCATCGTTAATTTCTTCAGAAACATTTAAAATTCCTCTCTTTTAAAACGAATAGGATACAATGCGTCACATGCTGAAATATCCCATTTAAGAACCAATTTTTCTTCAAAAATTAGTTGTCGAAAAACCGTCTATAATTTGTGTTTTACCAGGCTGAATTTTGGTCAAATAAAACCTGCTTTTCGGCTCTTATGAGGACCTGCTTTCTGACCTCAAACTGAGGTCTCTATTTCAAAATATAATCGACCTCTTCAGGGCCCTTCAGCAAATAAATTTCAGTGCAATTTATATAGAGAATTCTACCCTGTACATTTTATGAATTCTAAACTTCTCCACTTAGCTTTTTTTAAATTTAATCTATAATAAAACCTGAGATAGAAGCAAAAAATCGAGTTTTAAGCAACTGAATAAAATAAGGTTGTTTATTGGATTTATTTGTTACCTTGCGCCCAGAAATGGGCGTTTTCCGAATGAAAATCTATTATAGACATCCTCTATTATTGCAACTTATTCATTTTACATCGAGATGTTTACATATTTCACCTAAATCTTTACTTCATATTAAAATTTTTGACTAAACTTTTATATCAAGACTACTTTTACTGAGGGTATTTCTCAATTTCAAATAAAATTTCGCCTGATTTGAGCACCCTCCCTTCCATTTAATTTCAATTAAAACACCCTTCTTAAATTCAGGATTTAATTTTTCTTCCTTTTGTTTTGGCTGAAGTTTTTGGGAAGCTCCGGCTGCTGAAAAGAGTGATCTTGATGGCGAAAAGTAGAAAAACATTTTACCTTTTCCACCGTTTTTAAAGGCTGAAATTTTCATCTTATTAATAGAAAAAAAGTGATTAAAACAGGTTACTTTTTGATTGCCATAGTGAACTTATTTTTGATTGAAAAACGGATGTTATTTTTGATGCTATTTTCTATTAAAAATGGCTTCAACAATCACGGTCATTTCAACTGCTTTATGGGAAAAATCACCAGAATCTGAAGTAAATTAGCTAGGGTCTTTTCCTCTAAAATTTAAGCTGAATTAATACAATAAACACCCATAGAATGTCATTCTGAACGCAGTGAAGAATCTTGCGCGCTAATTGTTTTGATCATATTTGATCATTCTCACATTTTCAAAAACCCCTACCCACGAAATGGTTGCAGGGATTCCTCCTCGCCCAAAAGCGAATTCAGAATGACAATGCTGGAAGATTGGCTCGTTCAAAATAATAAAAACATTAACCGGCTTTTCACTTTTTGTCACGGGATTTCTCCAAAGCGTAAAGGGCGAAACTTCCCAGCCAATGGCCGCCTTCATAGGTGTCGCCCACCAAATTAGGAAAGGAATACGAGAGATGTTTGTTTGCCAAACTGTTTAAATGAGCAAAATCTTTGGGATATTGATTTGCAAGTCCATAAAACACCCAGGCACGGCTGAAATTTAACCCGTCCAAATGTACCAATTTCCCATCGGTCCTGTCTGAAACTTGCCCGGGTTCCAAGGCAAAATCCGGATTTTTTAGTTGAGGCATAAAATTATCTATCCACAGTGAAAATGCCGCTTTAGACAAGACCTTTCTCATTACATCCACCTCCTGAAGACAAGGCGAAAGGAAATCAAAGCCGCTGGGTTCCCAGCTTATGGGACAATTTTTATCTTTGAGATAAAATTCATTTGCACGTTTCTCGATCAGGGTCCTGAATTCATCATTTTTTGTTGCCACAGCATAATCATGCGCAAAACTTAAGGCAAATGCGGTATTGGAATGTTCCCCTACCCTAATGGGGTAATTTAATTTCGGCAAAAATTCAGTATAACGGGTTAGGATTAGGTCTGTTAAGGGTTTTATATTAGCTGATAATTTTATCCCTAAATCAGAATCCCAGGTATTCAATTCTTCAGATAGTTTTAATAGCCACGCCCATCCATAAGTGCGCTCGTAATCTTCACCGTGTTCAGTTTTAAAATAGGCGACTTCGGCGGCAATATTTTCTTTTGAAAGCGATGTTACCAGTTTTTCCCTTATTTCCCGTGCATTGTCGATCCTGGGGAAGTGTTTCAGTAATTTCACTAAAGTCCAATGGGCATGAACAGAAGAATGCCAATCAAAACAACCGTAAAACGCGGGATGAAGCTCCCGTGGAGATTTTAAGTCTTGTTCTCCGCTAAGGGTTTGTCCTAATTTATTGGGATATTCAATATTGAGACAGGCTAAAGGCAAATTTACGAGTTTGTTAGCCTCCTCCATATTCAATTCAATTATATCTTCACCCATAAGGGCATCAATGGAAATTCCCGAACTGGTATCTGTATCTTCACCCAGTTTTTTATCGGCTTTATTTCGGTCTTCACCTTTACAACCAATTATTAAAATTATTAAAAGTGCTAAAAAATATGTTTTCATTTTTGGTAGGTTGGAAATAATTAGGGTTAATTTCTCAAATGTATTAAAATCTTAAAGAAGGAATTATAATCTAAGAAAAATTTAACCTAACCAGCCTTCACGATCAAGACTTCTGTATTGTATTGCTTCGCTAATATGAGCGCCTTTTATTTGTTCACATTCTTCCAGATCGGCTATGGTGCGGGATACCTTCAAAATCCTGTCATAGGCCCTGGCAGAGAGGTTCAAGCGTTCCATCGCAGTTTTTAACAATTGTTTTGAAGCATCGTCGAGTTGACAGAATTCCTTGATCTGTTTTACGTTCATTTGCGCGTTGTAATGCACTTTTTCATTTCCGTTGAACCTGATGGTTTGTAACTGTCTTGCATGGGTCACCCTTTTCCTGATTTCAACGCTGCTTTCGCCATTGCGCTCTTCGCTCAATTTTTCGAAGGGAACTGGGGTAACTTCAATATGAATGTCAATTCTGTCCAATAACGGGCCGCTGATTTTCCCCAAATAGCGTTGCATTTCCACGGGAGAAGAAGTCCTTGGTGCACCTGGATCGTTAAAAAATCCGCTGGGACTGGGGTTCATGCTTGCAACCAGCATAAAACTGGAGGGATAAGTGACCGTGAACTTTGCCCTGGAAATGGTCACTTCCCGGTCTTCCAAAGGCTGGCGCAACACTTCCAGCACCCCGCGTTTGAACTCGGGCAATTCATCCAAAAACAAAACCCCATTATGCGAAAGTGAAATTTCTCCCGGCTGCGGATATGCCCCTCCACCTACTAAAGCGACATCGCTGATTGTATGATGAGGGCTGCGAAACGGCCTTTGAGACATCAAACCTACATTTTCCTTGATTTTACCCACAACGCTATGGATCTTGGTTGTTTCCAGGGCTTCCTGCATGGTCATTGGCGGCAAAATACTGGGTAAACGTTTTGCAAGCATAGTTTTACCGGCACCCGGAGGGCCTATTAAAATAATATTGTGACCTCCCGCAGCGGCAATTTCCATGCAGCGTTTAATGGATTCCTGGCCTTTCACATCGGCAAAATCATGTTCCGGATGTTCCAAATTGTTGTCAAATTCTTCGCGGACATCAATTATTGTACGCTCCAAAGGTTCATTTTTATCAAAAAATTTGATCACCTGTAAGATATTGTCCACTCCGTACACCTCCAGCCCGCTGACGATGGCAGCTTCTTTTACGTTTTGTTTCGGGAGGATTATTCCCTTAAAACCTTCTTCTTTGGCTTTAATGGCAATTGGCAAGGCACCTTTCAGGGGTTTCAGGCTTCCGTCAAGGGAAAGTTCCCCCATAATGATATAATCTGCAATATTTTCGGCTTTTATTTGTCCTGAGGCGGCGAGGATCCCGAGGGCGAGGGTGAGATCGTAAGCAGATCCTTCTTTCCGAAGATCGGCAGGCGCCATATTAATAGTGATCTTCTTCCCGGGAAATGAATAGGTATTGTTTTGCAAGGCAGCGGCAATGCGATAACTGCTTTCCTTTATGGCGCTATCCGGCAAGCCTACCAAATAAAATGCAATTCCGGGAACCACATTTACCTCCACAGTAATCGTGGTGGCTTCTACCCCAAAAACAGCGCTTCCAAAAACCTTTACCAGCATTTAATTTTGATTTACTTAAAAGTAGTAAAATTTATGGAATGTCGGTTATTTAATATTTGGTGATATTTTGCGGGTAAAAACTATAGCTGGCAAAGTTTTTACTTTCAATGCTTAAATTATTTGGAATTATGCATTATGAACGGGAATGATTCGCGGTATGGGGCTAAAGCCCTTTGCAATTATTTTAATCCCCTGGCTGAAGCCAGGGGCAATAAATAAAATCCTCTATATAAGGAATAATTAATATGATTCACGTATAATCATAGTGCTTCTGTATTTTTCTTGTTCTTCCTAAACAAAATAATCCATTAGTAACTTATCCATTACCAAGTTTTATAAAATCAGGTAATCCCATTCCTCCACAACAATTGTTCTTGATTCTTCAAAACATCTTCATTAATAGCGAGCAATACCTTTCGCTATTTCATCTAACAAAGTAAAGTGAATGCCCTCCATTCCAAAAAAAAAATTCCATAAACCTTGACCACATTTTAAATAAGATTCTATTTAAATGCAGCAAATTTATGGAATTCCAGTAATTTATGATTTGGCAGATTTATGCGATTTTCTTCAGCTAAAATTAATTGATCAAATTGCTATAAAACTCCTATTATTTAACCTTCAACACATTTTTGCGGTAATGCTCCACAATTCCATCTATGGGCCTTCTCACAATATTTCCTATTTCAAGATGATACGGTTGGGCTACCGCCCTGATGATATCT
>Ga0307486_1001321_pt1 | contig 19391 bp, 15 predicted proteins | sample CBIW02metaG_FD_203663 | JGI IMG/M metagenome (GOLD analysis project Ga0307486, IMG submission 203663) | Sea-ice brine microbial communities from Beaufort Sea near Barrow, Alaska, United States - CBIW 0.2 | ecosystem: Environmental > Aquatic > Marine > Coastal | place: USA: Alaska | collected...
TGAAAACGTTTTGCCGTTTCTCGTTTGAACCGAATGGTAATAAAAGCATCCATTTTTTCCTTTTTTTTAGAGTTTGACGTAAATCTATCCCTGTTTACAAGCCCTCCCGGGGCATTTGACGCAAATGTGAAAAATTGCTAAAAATTATACGTATTTAAAATACTGGTAATCAACACTTTAAACACAAAAAGGAATGCTTAACACCGCTTTGCGTGTTACCCTCTTGCTATTCCGCTTTTTTTCAGAACAAAATATTCTTGCAATTTTACCTCGACCATCAAAGAGTCTTGGGACAAAAATTTCTATTAAAATTTATAAATGTCAACAATAATTTACGAAGTAAAATTCAAAAATTTGCAACTTAGAACGAGTCAAAATGTCCTGTAATTCAGTAGTTTAAGATACATATAATTTCATTTTTACGTGAAATAAGATTTCACGCTTAATAGTATGAATTGGTGTTTTTAAAGCTTACTGAGCTGGCTAAAAGTGGCAAATTGCATCAAATAACACCAATCTGTTTTTTAACACTTTTTGCAATTTTTCAAATGATTTACTTTTTATATCCGGAGCGTTTTCCATTTTTGATTTTCAGGTTGAAAAAGGAACTAGAAGTTGAATTGAACAATTCCTTGTCGGTTTTGATTTACTTCCCATAGTGCCATCGCCGTTACCATTTTTTGATATGCTTTTAATCGGGAATTTAGAATTAGGATAGGCCGCCCAGAATATTGAATTTTGGGAAGAGTCGGTTATAAGGCCGGCTAATTTCTAAATTCCGGAACTTTGCTTTCTCAAAAAAGGGTTATGGCAAAATGGCTCGGAAGGTGAATCAAATTAGCAGGGTGAAGTTCCAACCGGTCCCAGCAAGTACTGAGCGTGAAAGAGTTCAGATCCGGCGGACTCAGGTAAAAAAGTGCTTCCCGGAGTGGAGCGGTTTCGCTTCCGACTTTTTTCGGGATTGCGGATTAGCGCAACGAAGGGGATCAACCTTTTTTCCTGTGTCCAAGACCTTTTCGACGAAGCGCTTTCCCCGCAATACGGACGTGTCATTGGGGGAGTGTTGGGATTAAGGGGAATGTGCTGAGGGGTGGGGTAGTTCAAAATATGATTTTACCGGGGATGTTGTTGGGAGCTAATTTTAAGGAATTACAAGAATGTTGGATGCTTTAATGTGGTATTTAAACCTTAAAATGTCAGGTGTTTGGAGTGATTGCCTTTAATGACAATATTAGGTTTCTAAATTTGATAACCATCTAAAGTTATAAATGTTTTGGAGAAAAAAAGATTAGAAGCATCAAATTAAAAATATAATATTTGTATTTTTATAGAATCGGAAGTCAATAGAATATATCCGTATTTAAATAAAAAGTTACCTAATCGGTCACCTAAAAGGAATTAATTCTTGAATTACCTTTAAAAACACATACCTGCGTGGTAGGTTTGAATCCCTCCGGGGTCACGGATGAATGGAAAATCCGCAGCGAAAGCTGCGGATTTTTATTTTTTAAAAAAGGAATGAAAGTTTGCTTTCAAATTCCTTTTTTAGCATTCCGGTGTGCGAGGGAATATTTTAATTTTACGGTTTCCCTTAGGCGGGTTTAACAAATTTTTTAATAAATTTACTGGGAATGTGATTAACCTGCTTTTATCCGGGTGCATACCATGTTATGGTATTAAAAGGATGGGATATAACACGTTAGGCACAAATCAATAAATAACAAAAGACATGAATAAAATTGAGCATATACACCAGGTAATCTTTTTGATCGAAAAGAATAATGAACAATGGACACCAGAAGAATTAGTAGAAGCCATCGGTAACACGTGGGGCACAGATGTTCACTTTAATGCATGCTCAGGAAATGCCTTCCCAAAGGAAAATGCACTCAACTTTCTCATCAACCGCCAAAAAGTAGTCCTATCTGAAGAAGGAAAAGTAGCGCTTCATCCTTCTATGCATATCTGTAACGGACACGAAGGGTCCCAAGGCTAAAGAACGGTGTATATGTGCGGTTTACAAGCCCCTAAGTTGAATAAACCCTATGCCTAAAATTGTATATAAATCATAGCACCCTCTGCCCTTTGAGATGCTACAATTCATATGCTAACCGTAAGAATGTCTAAAAACCTGCGGTCTGGCCACAATTATGGAAGTAGTTTTTGCAGAGGCTGTTATCTCCTTGCTTGCAATTTTGAATGCCGTACGGTTATAGTGAATGAAGTGTGACCAATGATTTAAAACTTTAAAATCCCTTAAGAATCCATTACTATTTTTATCATTTAAATTTAAACGATGAAATATCTTATTGCCGAAGATGAACGGGAGCTGCAACAATCCATAAAGAATTATTTGAGTCGTGATGCAAATGTTTGCGAGACAGCCTCAGATTATTGGGAAGCGTCTGATAAATTAGAACTTTACGAGTATGATATCGTCATACTTGACATTAATCTTGTGACCGGTAGCGGTCTGGACTTACTCAAAAAGCTCAAAAAGCAAAAGAAAAAATGTGGGGTTATCATCATCTCGGCAAATAGTTCCTTAGATGATAAACTGCAAGGACTGGATCTGGGAGCTGATGATTATATCACAAAACCCTTTCATCTTGCAGAACTTAATTCGCGTATCAAAGCGGTGCTTAGACGTGGTCAATTTGATGGAAATGATTCCATTACTTTTCAGGAAATACAAATTGATACGCTGGCTCGCAGTGCTTATATAAATAATAAACCAATTACGCTTACGCGGAAGGAATATGACCTATTGTTGTTCTTCATCACAAACCAAGGTCGTGTACTTTCCAAAGCTATTATAGCAGAGCATCTTTGGGGCGATGATAGTGACCTGCTCGATAATTTTGACTTTATTTATGTTCACATCAACAACCTGAGAAAAAAGCTGACCACAGAAGGCGCAAAATATATACAGACTACTTACGGCAGCGGTTATAAATTCATTGCAGATTAAAAACGCACCACAAAATAAGACACCCCTTTTAAGAAAGGCATCTAAAACCTTTCTTATTGCCGCAATGGTACTTATGGCCCTATCTGCGGTTGCTTTGTTTTTCTATACGCAAGGACTTTTAAAAAATGAAATAGAAGAAGAGCTCTACTCAAATAAAGAACGTGTAGAAAAGCTCTTGATTGAAGATCAATCCATCAAGGGAATCCCACCCATTATTACGGTGGAACAGGTAGAAAAGCCCGAAGGTCTAACTCTTAAAGACACGTTGATCTATGATCCTTTGCAAGATGAAATTGAACTTTTTAGGGAGCTTTCAGAAACCAAGGAAATAGATGGCCAACATTACAGGATTACGGTTAGGGCTATGGTCATTGAGTCTGAAGACATTCTATTTGCCATAATTTTTACGTTTGTAAGTATCATCTTCTTTGCTTTTATCTTCTTGTTCTATTTCATAAAATCACGCAACGAGAAACTATGGCAACCATTCTTTATCAATCTGGACAGACTTAAAAACTTTTCCGTGAAGTCTGATAAACTACTGACTTTTGAAGATTCTGAAATATTAGAGTTTCACGAACTCAATCGCGAGATGGAAACATTGACGGCCAAAATCCAAACTGATTATCGCAACCTGAAACAGTTTACTGAAGATATCTCGCACGAAATGCAAACGCCACTGGCCATAATGCAGGCCAGAATAGATACGGTAATGAACGATGAGTTTATTACTGAAACACAGTTTGAGCACCTATCAAAATTACAGTCAGACATACAGCGACTTAAACAACTCAACAAGAAGCTCATCTTATTGGCTAAAATCGAGAACAACCAGTTCAACGATAACGAGTCAGTATCCATTAACGAAATAATAAGTCAGATAATTACTAATTTTCAGGAACTTACCCAAATAGAGTTTATAGTAAAAGATATAGGTGAGGTCGAGGTACAAATGGATCCCTCGCTTGCCATCGTTTTATGCAATAACCTACTATCTAACGCCATAAAGCACAATTTTGAGAAAAGGCCCATTACAATTCATATCGGGAACAACACTTTACAGGTCATAAATGCCGGAACAAAAGCATTAGCTAAACCTGAGCAGGTTTTTGAACGTTTCTACAAAGAAAACAAAAAACCAGATTCCACTGGTTTGGGACTTTCAATAGTAAAGAAGATCTGTGATTGTTATGGGTTCATTCCTTTATACCTCTTTCACGAAAAGAGGCACATCTTCCATGTAAACTTTAAGAAATAATCAATTCCCAAAAGGGTATCCTTTAAATTCTCTATAGAAATACCTGTTACTATTATCTAAAAATTAAACAGATGCACATACCTGGGGAACAGGAGTTTTCCCCTTTTATTTCTATCCTATCTTTAGAACTTCTTTAGAATTTAAGGCTACTTTTATAAAGAAACTAGCACAAAAAAATGCCTAAACTTGCTGTACCCTTATTTTTTTTCTTTTGTTGCCACTTACTATTTTCGCAGGACCGTTCAAATCTGGACTTTTTTCTGGAGAGCGTAAAAGCAAATGCCCCAGTTTTGCGGGAAAATGAAAACAAAAAGCAAATAGGCAAAATCCAAAATGACATTATACGTGCCCAGAATAATGCATTTCAGGTAAATGTATCTTCTGAGATTCTTTTTGCCCCCTATTTCAACAATAATGGTAATATTATAGAAGTAACCACAACGCCATCATCCACGGCCTATGGCTACGATGTAGGTATTACCAATGGAGGTCTATATTCTGCTCAAATCAATGTAACCAAAAACCTTTTCAATCAAGCAATTGTTGATAATCTCTTGTTTCAAAGTAAGATAAATAATGAGGCTATAAGCTTGTCTTCAAAAGAAATAGAACACAATCTTATCAAAAACATTACCGATGCCTATATAATGGCGTATCAGCTTCAGTTACAGGAGGACTTCACCAGGGATATTTTAAATGATCTCTCAAAACGTTTGGAAGTGCTCGAACTTTTGGTAAAAAGAGGTATTCTTCAAGAAAGTGATTATCTGCTCTTACAGCTCGACACTGAAAGCAAAAATCTGGAACTGCAACAAATTGAGAATAATCTGCAGGTCACCATCAACCAGCTTTACACGTTTAGTGGAATGATCGCTCAGCCAATTGAAAGATTGTCAGCACCTGTTATTTATAAAAATAACCTTTCTGAGGAACCAAAACGATTTTATGAACAAAGGTTTGTAAATGACAGCTTGCAGATTATGGCTGATCAACGTGTTTTTGAAAATGCATACAAACCCCAATTAACGGCATATGGAAACACTGGTCTTAATGCTGTCGAAATTCCCAACATTGAACATAGGTTAGGATTGAGTGCCGGTTTAAGGCTAACTATTCCCGTCTACGACGGTAAGCAACGTCAGTACAATTCCCTGCAAAGTAAGCTCAGGGAAGAGAGTCTTACCTATTATAAAGACAATGCAGAAATTCAGTTGAAAAATAATCTACAAAGCATTAAAGACCAGATTATCGCTTTACAAGAAAACAAAATACTAATGGACAAACAGATTGAGAAACAGGTGAATATTTTAGAAATTTATAAAGGCAAGCTCGTGCAAGGACAAGTTTCTATAATTGATTACCTCAATGTCATTCAAAACTATAAGCAATCGATATATACCCAATTGCAGATGCAAACCAATTTGTGGCTATTACAAAGCCAGTACAATTTTATAAACTGGTAGCTTATGAAATCAAAATATACTTTTATTCTAGTCTCATTGTTTGGCCTGATAATTCTTAATAGTTGCAAGAAGGACACAGCAACATTGAACACAAAAAAAGCAGCTATTGAGGTAACCGCTGTCCCTGTTTCACAACAGGAAATAAAGGAATATCTCACCTTTAACGGGGTGACCGTTTATCAAAGCAAAGAGGATATTCGAGCCAGCGTGACGGGATACATTTCGGGTATGCGCTACAAGATAGGCGACAGGATAGGAGCGGGACAAATTTTTTCATATGTGCGTACCAAAGAACAGGACGCATTAAGGGATGCTTTGAAAATAGATAGTTCGCTGGCAAAGTTTATCAGCCCAATAACCATAAAAAGTAACGTAACGGGCATTATTAAAAATCTAAATGTAAACACGAATGATTATATCGCCGAAGGGGAAATAATTGCCACTATAGTGCAGCCAAGTTCGCTTATGGTAAAAGTTAATGTGCCCTATGAATATGAGGACTATGTTCAACTGAACGCACAATGTTGGGTGTTATTACCCAATGGAAAAACCCTGGATGCCACCATTACAGATGTCCTGCCTACTGTAGATGCGGTATCGCAATCCCAAACTTTTTTGATCGATTTACCAGATGCAGAGGACTTACCAGAAAACCTAAACGTACAGGTCAAATTGATTCAGAAGGAAAGTTCAGACGCCCTGACGATTCCAAAGAAAGCCTTGCAAACCAATGAACTTTTGACCGAATTTTGGGTGATGAGAATTGTAAATGATTCATTGGCACTCAAAGTATCAGTACTTCCGAAGCTCAAAAACGATTCCCTGATACAGGTTCAATCGGATATTCTGAAGTTGAAGGACTTGATTATTCTGGAAGGAGCTTACCAGATGCAGGATTCAACTATTGTAAAGGTGCTAAATCGATGAAAAACCTACATTCAAGATATAGATACCCTATTCTGGCCATTGCCATTTTACTGCTGGTAGGTGGTTTCTTTTCCTATAACAATATGAAAACGGGGCTTTTTCCTGATATTACCTTTCCAAAAATTAAAGTCATTGCAGATGCTGGGCAGCAACCTGTTGACAAGATGATGACCACGGTAACCATACCTTTGGAAAATATAATCCGTCGTACCGAAGGTTTGCAATACATACGCAGTACGACTTCACGGGGCAGCTGTGAAATTTCGGTCTTTTTGGATTGGAATATGGATATCAATACCGCAAAGGCACAGATAGAGTCGTTTATAAACCAATCGCAGGGAAGCATTCTCCCTAACACGGTGTTCTCTGTAGAAAAAATGAACCCATCCATACTTCCGGTTATGGGCTATTCTGTGGAAGGGGATGGGCTCTCTCAAGTAGAATTAAAAAATATTTCAAAATTTACCATCAAGCCATATCTGGCTGCTACACCTGGCGTTTCAGATATCGTGGTCATCGGTGGAAAGGACAAGGAATATCAAATAGAGCTTAATCCAGCAGCAATAAAATCTTTGGGAATATCCATTAATACCATTCAAAATGCGGTTAGCAATGCAAACCTGTTACAATCCAATGGTTACATAACCGATTATAATAGAATGTATCTAACCCTGACCGATAATGCGGTGGATGATTTTTCAGATTTGGAGGATCTGGTCATAATAAATAGTCCTGCACGGTTGATACGGCTGAAGGATGTGGCAACCATAAAAGTTTCCGAAGTCAAGGAATATGTAAAGATACGGGCCAATGGAAAAAACGTACCGACCATTGCGGTTATCAAACAGCCCACTGCAAATTTAATTGATGTCAATAATACCATTGAACGAAAAGTGAAGGAACTCGCTAATATTCTTCCTAAAGGCGTTATCATAAAACCCTATTACAACCAAGCCAATTTTGTGAATACCAGCATTTCTAGCATCAAAGATGTACTTTGGATTGGATTGGTATTGGCATTGGTAGTTGTCATCCTTTTCTTGCGCTCATTTTCGGCAAGTATGGTAGTCCTTTTTACCATTCCTGTATCGCTTTCACTTACCCTTATTCTTCTGGAAGCCTTTAATTACACCTTCAATATTATGACCTTGGGCGCGGTTGCCGCTGCTATTGGGCTTATGATAGATGATGTGGTAATTATCATAGAACAAATTCATAAAATAAAAGAAGAACACCCGGAAGAAAATATGGGTTGGATTGCACACGAGGCGATCCAACATCTGTTTCCTGCAATGATAGGGTCCTCATTGAGTACATCGGTCATATTTATACCTTTTGTATTGATGACAGGCGTTGCCGGAGCCTATTTTCAGGTAATGGCCTTTACAATGATTATTGCCCTTGCTGCATCATTTGTCGTGACCTGGCTTGTGGTGCCCGTACTTGCTATTATTTTTACAAGAATGGATAGGCCTTCGGGCCCTGACTTATCGCAGCAGCATAATGAACCCAAAACCAAATGGATACATTATATTCTTGAAAAACCTATTATTGGGATTGCATTTCTGGCGATTTGTATGGTGATCCTTGTTGTGATTCCTTCAAAGTTACCTTCTGGTTTTTTGCCTGAAATGGATGAAGGCAGCATCATACTCGATTACAACAGTCCGGCAGGAACAACGCTGGAAGAAACAGATAGGATGCTACAAATTGTTGACGATGTACTGGACAATCAGCCCGAAGTAGATGCCTATTCTGCAAGATTGGGGACGCAATTGGGTTTCTTTATCACTGAGCCCAATCGCGGTGACTACCTTATTAAACTAAAGGATAAACGCAACAATACCACTACCGAAGTTTCGGACGAAATCCGAATCAAAATCGAAAAAAAATTACCACAACTTACCATAGATTTCGGGCAGGTTATAGGTGATATGCTCGGTGATTTGATGAGTTCTGTACAACCTATTGAAATCAAGGTATTTGGTGATAATGTAAATAAACTGGAAAGCCTTTCTCAACAAATTGCATCTCAAATTGAAAAAGTAAAAGGAACAGCCGATGTCAATGACGGAATCATCGTCGCCGGTCCAGTTTTGAATATTCAGCCCGATGCGGCCAAACTTTCCCAGCTGGGGTTAACCGTTGCCGATTTTCAACTGCAATTACAAACACAAATAGAAGGAACCGTTTTGAGCACGATAATAGACAAGGAACAACTTATAGATATAAGGCTTATTTATCCGGATGCGTATCAAACATCCATCGATGATATCAGAAACGCATCTATACTTCTTCCTACAGGTAATTCTGTTCCTATAAACACCGTTGCAACCATCACCACAGAAAAGGGAGTTGCTGAGATCAACCGTGAGAACCAAAAATCCATGGGTGTAATTACGGCCAGGCTGGACAATCGCGATTTGGGTTCAACTTTAAACGAAATCCAGAAAACCCTGACCAAAGAACTGAGCCTCCCGGCTGGATATACTATTGAATATGGTGGTGCGTACCAAGAGCAAAAGCAGGCTTTCAAAGAATTGCTGATGATTTTAGTATCGGCCATTTTGCTGGTTTTCATTGTAATTCTCTTTTTGTTCAGAAAAATCAAGATAGCCCTTGCCATAATAATCATTGCCATATTAGGGGTCGCGGGAAGTCTGTTGAGCCTATTTCTCACGGGAACACCGCTCAACGTGGGGAGCTATACAGGTATTATTATGATCGTTGGCATTATTGGAGAAAATTCAATTTTTACCTACAGGCAGTATCAGGATACTAAAGAAGGACTTTCCCACATCGAAAAAATAGAATATTCCATAGCTGTGCGATTACGTCCTAAATTAATGACAGCTTTTGCCGCGATAATGGCGCTTACACCTTTAGCATTAGGCATAGGTGCCGGTGCGCAAATGCACCAACCACTTGCCATAGCGGTTATTGGTGGATTGATATTTGCCTTACCACTGTTATTGATCGTGCTACCCACAATCCTAAAGCTTATCAAATAGTAGGACTTCTTATAATTTCTTTAGATTCCCTTAAATATTTCTTTAGAATCGCCCTTTACATTTACCGTATAATCTCAAAAAAAGAAAACGATGAAAAAGGCAATTTTAGTTATAGGGCTTGTATTTGCAGCCATTACCACAATAGGGTTTACAAGTGATGATCAGGACAAGGTCCCACAGGTGGTTAAGGATGCTTTCGCGCAAAAATTCCCTACGGCAGAAAAAGTAGATTGGGATAAGGAATCTGCCACCGAATGGGAAGGTGAGTTTAAAATGAACACACTGGAATATTCTGCAAATTTCCTTGAAGATGGCACCTGGAAAGAAACTGAACACAAGATTGACCAAGCTGAAATACCACAAGTTGTGATAACAGCATTACGTTCCAATTTTCCAGGTTACGAAATCGAAGAAACCGAAATGGCCGAAACACCACAAGGAACAGTATATGAATTTGAAATTGAAAAGGGCAAAACTGAAATGGAGGTCACAATTGACCCAAATGGAAAGGTGTTAAAAAAGCAAATGGAAGAAGAGGAAGCAGATGACAATGATTAAGTGTTAGTTTTTCATGGATGTTTGGTTTGTTAGTTAGTTAGGTGAAATGCCCAAAGCTATTGTGGCTTTGGGTATTTTTTATTCTTTGACCCCTTTACACATAAGATTTACAACGTCCTTGATATTCATAAAACTGCGTTTTTGAGCTGAACTTAAGGTAAACAAAGGGTTTAAAACAAAATTTTCGAAAATGGAAAATCTTAAAGTTTACTTTAGATTCCATGTTTATTTTTGCAATTTACCCTAACTGTTTCTATAATAATAAATGACCAAAACCCTAACAATCATAATCCCTGTTTACAACGAAGAAGACAACTTAAAACGTGTAGAAACCGAACTTCAGGAATATATGGACCACGCTCAAATTCCAACTTCGGTTTTATTTGTAAACGATGGTTCAAAAGATTCCAGTTTTCAGGTTATAAAACAGATTTGCAGCGAAAAATCCGTGTTCCAATACATTTCCTTTGACAAGAACTACGGCTTGAGTACTGCCATTAAAGCAGGTTTTGATCACGCGCAAAGCACACTTGTTGGCTATATTGATTCAGACCTGCAGACGAGTCCCAAGGATTTTGATCTATTGTTGGACCATATCGACAGTTTTGACCTGGTTACTGGGGTACGTTCAAATAGAAAAGACAGTTTCATAAAAAATATGTCTGCTAAAATAGCCAACGGCATACGTCGCAGTTTTACTCAAGACGGTATGGATGACACCGGCTGCCCACTAAAAGTTATCAAGGCAGATTACGCCAAACGTATCCCTATGTTCAAGGGATTGCATCGTTTTTTGCCAGCAATGATCCTGCTACAAAATGGGAGAGTTAAGCAAGTACCCGTGCAGCATTTCCCCCGTATTGCAGGACAAGCAAAATTCGGGTTATGGAACAGGTTACTTGGCCCATTAATGGACTGCTTTGCCTATCTATGGATGAAGAAGAAAAACATCAGCTACAAGGTATCGGATAAGGGATGAGCATTTGGACGATATACATTATAGGTTTTGCTGCCCAACTGCTTTTTTCTGGCCGTTCCATTCTGCAATGGGTCATTTCAGAAAAAAACAAGCGCGTGCTCACGCCCGTGCTCTTCTGGGAACTGAGTCTCGTGGCGTCATTTCTGCTGTTTGTTTATGGCTACCTTCGCAATGATTTTGCGATAATGCTGGGACAGATGTTGACCTATTTCATCTATATACGCAATATGCACCTGCAAGGACAATGGTTCAAGTTCCCAAAAATCCTGCGCTGGTTCCTATACCTATTTCCATTTATCATTCTTTACATAGGTTACAATAATCAAGTGTATGACCGTGCCCAATTGTTTCAGAATGACAACATACCATCCTGGCTATTAATACTCGGTATCGTGGCGCAGGTAGTTTTCACATTGCGCTTTGTATATCAATGGTTTTATTCAGAAAAACGTAGGGAATCTTCACTACCTATGGGCTTTTGGTTCCTTAGTCTTTGTGGGTCCCTCATGATCTTGATTTATGCCATATTTCGAAGAGATCCGGTTTTACTCCTGGGCCATTTTCTGGGAGCTTTTCTGTACGTTAGAAATATTTTGATTCTTCGCAAGGAATCAATACTTCTTTAAAATTGCTTTAGATTCTATTTGAACCTTTGCACTTTAAAGATTTAAATTTTGACGTTAAAAAACACTACAGACCGTTACTATTTCATATTTCTTTTCCTTGCTTTTTTGGTACTTATAGCAGGATTGGGTAGCTATGGTCTAGCTGAAACTAGCGAAGCTCGTTATGCAGAGATAAGCCGTGAGATGTTCGTTTATGGCGATTATCTCAATCCAGAACTGCTCGGCGTATTCCACTTTCACAAACCGCCCATTACCTATTTCATTACAACATTGGGATATCGCATTTTTGGCATAAATGAATTTGGTGCACGGTTCTTTTTGCAAGTTGCAATTGTCATACAACTTTTACTCGTGTATCGCATTGCAGATTTGCTTTACAAGAACAAACGTATCGCCTTTAATGCGGGCTTGGTCTATTTCTCGTTACCCATAGTTTTGATCTCAAGTCGAAACCTGACCACCGATGCATTTCTTACGACATTTATACTTGGCGCAATCTATTCTTGGCAAGTGTACAGCAGTAAAGATAAAGTTGGATTTCTCTATCTTTTTTATGCGCTTGTAGGTATTGCATTGTTAACCAAAGGTCCCGTATCACTCCTTTTTATTTTAGGATACATCATTATAAACAAGATTATTTTAAAAAAAGGAATGCACATCACGGTACATCACCTGCTAGGATTTTTATTGTGTGTTGCGATAGGTGCGAGTTGGTACGTAATGGTAATGCTCGAGAATCCAAAGCTCTGGGACTATTTTATACAGAAACAATTGTTGTCGCGAGTAAATTCAAACTCCTTCAACCGCGCGAAGCCGTTTTGGTTTTATATCCCTATACTCTTTGGGCTATTGCTGCCTTGGTGGCTCGCACTTCTGCCAAAATTTAAAGCGCATGTACTATCGATTTCGCGAAAGCTTCCAGAAACAAAAGTCTTGCTCTATTCCAGCATCGTACTTTTTCTTTTGTTTTCGGCTTTCAGCACGAAATTAATAATGTACATCTTACCAATATTCTGGATGTTGGCAATTATCATTTCCGTTGAGGTTCTTGAGGCGACCAAAAAAACCAGAAATATCGTAAATATGGTTTATGTGTTATTACTGGGATTATTATTTGTAGGATTGATTGTTTTCTGGTTCATAAAGCCGGCAATCATACAAGTCTCAACCATAAATTTGATCGTGGCATTAATTTTGGTCATTGCTTTTGCGATGGTTTATTACTTTATTGAGAATGACAAAACCTTTAAACCCACTGTTCTTGCCGGAGTGTTTGGCATAAGTATTATCCTGATTTCAACTTCTGTAATGGCTCACAATAGTACCGTTACCAACTCGACAAGGGATATGGTCCGCTTTATAGACAATGTTTCAGATGTTGAGAACAGGACGATTCTGGTTTATGATTATTTGATCACCTCTATTCCATTTTATACCAACGATACCCTTATCACTTTAAAATCCACACACAATACTACAGATCGTGAAGTGGAATTTGAAAATGATGAATTGTGGAAGGAAAGGCTTTGGGATGTAAAAGAGACCGCAGTGATAAGTAGGCTTGATACACTTTCGCGAAAGCGGACTACTTATTTACTTGTGCGCAGTAGAAAGGGGCTTGAGGATGATTTGGTTTTTCTGAAACAGAATTTCAATAGCCACAAGAATTACCCAAAATGGACAATTTACTACAACAAATAGAACTTTAGATTTCCTTGAGGTTCTCTTCAAATTTCAAAAAGATTGTATTGTGATCTTTGGAACAAATAAAAACAGGAACGCGTATAGGTCAACATTTACTTTAATCAAAGATCCCCCAACTAAATGTTTGTCTATTTTCAAAATTTGAAATCATCGATTGTAGCAGCTACGGTCGTATTTACGCTACTTTTTTCACAAGCCACGCTCGCCCAGGACACGGCAGATACCAAGCCACAGGTAAGCACCACCCAGAGGATAGGTGATGTGATTTTGTTTGCATTGCCGGCCGTAACACTGGGATCCAGTTTAGCTATGGGAGATAAAGAGGGTGCTTGGCAGTTTACCAAAGGATTGCTACTTGTTGGAGGTATTACCTATGGATTGAAACTGGGCGTGAATAAACAACGGCCAGATAATAGCAATGATAACTCATTTCCATCAGGGCATACATCTACAGTATTTCATAGTGCTGGCTATATACATAGGCGCTATGGTTTTAAATACAGTATTCCGGCCTATGTTCTTGCAGGATTTACCGCAGCCAGTAGGATAGATTCCAAAAAGCACGATATCCTGGATATCATGGCTGGCGCAGCAATAGGTTTGGGCGGCAACCTGCTCTTTACAACCGAGTACCAGCAGGACCACATGGAGCTTACTTACAGCAGTTTCGAAGGCAATCATATGATAGGGTTTAAATATAAATTTTAATTCCTAAGAGCAAGTCAATTCAGTTATTGCTTTTTGTAGCTATAGATCTACCATCAATACTTATCGCTCAAGAAAAAGCCGTTTCACCCGAATAGCGCAGGGAAACTCCATTTCTTCAAAAATCTTAATCTTCCCGTAAAAAAGCTTATTTTAGTCTGTAATTGGCAGATAAACTTAGATTTTTAGACAGCCTGCCGTTGTGTGTAAAGCAAAAGAAATATCGGAAACAAAATGAACAGTCTCAATCTAAATACATTTTTGACTTCAAATCTTGATATTGACGAAAAGGAAATTTTATCATTAGTTGAAAACTGCACGATCAAAAAGGTTAAAAAATACGAGTTCCTATTGAGTAAGGATGAACATTGCAGGCATACTTTCTTTGTAGAAAAAGGACTGTTAAGACAATATTCGATTGATGAAAAAGGTAAGGAGCATATCCTTTCATTTGCACCCGAAAATTGGTTCGTGACAGATAGGGAAAGTACTTATTTCAATAAACCGTCTGCATATTTTATACAAGCATTGGAAGATAGCCAGGTTGTTCTGATAGACGAAACCTTTATTCAATTGCTTTCGAAAAAAATCCAAACATTTACAGATTTCAATAATAGGTTGCTTCACAATCATATTCGTCATCTACAAAACAGGATTAATTTATTGTTGAGTGCTGTTGCGGAAGACAGGTATTTACAGTTTGTAAAAATGTACCCTGATATACTTTTGAGGGTTCCACAAACAATGATTGCTTCATATCTGGGCATTACACCAGAAAGTTTAAGTCGTGTGCGCAGGGAATTGGCCCGAAAAAACTTCAAAGGATGAGTTCTTATCATACATCAATGCAAAGGTTTAGTTCCAATTGTAAATTTGTGATGTAATAATTAAAAGATATGAAAACAAAAACAGTAGAATTGGTAGCAAGTCCAAGAGAGCCACATTTTGTTGGCGACGGCTTTAGGGTTCACAATTTTATACCAAGCGGATTTAGGCTTGATATGCAACGGATGGACCCGTTTATAATGTTGGATTATAATTCAACTTATAATTTTCCACCTTCCAGCAAACCAAAAGGTGTGGGTGTTCATCCACACAGAGGTTTTGAAACTGTAACGTTAGCCTACAAGGGCAAGGTGGCACACCACGACAGTAGTGGAGGTGGAGGTGTTATAGGCGAAGGCGATATACAATGGATGACCGCTGCAAGTGGGGTTTTGCACAAAGAATACCATGAAGAGGAATGGAGCAAAAAAGGTGGCGATTTTCAAATGGTCCAACTTTGGGTCAACCTGCCCAAAAAGGACAAAATGAGCGACCCAAAATATCAAGCCATAAAATATGAGGATATTAACCGCTACAAATTAGACAATGGAGTAGGAAATATCGAAGTGATTGCGGGCGAATACAAAGGCACGAAAGGAGTTGCTTCAACCTTTACACCCATACATATGTTGAACGCTAAACTGAACAAAGGCGGAAAAGCCGACTTTAAATTTCCTGCCAATTACAATACGGTCCTACTTGTATTGAAAGGAAACATTATAATCAATGGTAACGAACAAACACCAACAGACCATTTGGCGTTGATGGCCAACGATGGCGAAACTTTCGAGATCGAAGCAACTGATGACGCCATTGTTCTTGTTTTAAGCGGCGAACCCATCGATGAACCCATTGCGGCACACGGCCCTTTTGTGATGAACACAAAAGAAGAACTAAAAGAGGCTTTCAATGATTTCAATAATGGAAAATTCGGATATTTAGAAGATTGATATCATGAAAACAGGGAGATTGGAAGCCTTTAGTGATGGCGTTTTGGCCATTATCATAACCATTATGGTATTGGAAATGAAAGTGCCGGAACTGGGAGTGTGATTAACCTGCTTTTATCCTGGATTCATACCATGTTATGGTATGAAAAGGTTGAGAAATAACACGTTAGAAACAATATAAAATGAAAAAAATCTTCGTCTTCTTAATCGCATTTGGAATATTTGCTTGCAAACCCAGCGACAAAACCAATAAAGGCGAAAAGACTGGAAACTATAGTGGTACAATTAAATATGGAAATTTTTCTGATGAGATACTCTTGGAGATAGAAGGCGACCCTAACAATATTACAGTGTTCTTCACAAGTTTAGGGCAAAATGCCAATAGAATTCCTTTTCAGGATGTTGAAGTAAATGGAGATTCAATAAATTTCAAGCTTCAAAGCGATTTTTATACTTATAACTTCAAAAACAAATGGATCGATAATAATAGCAAGCTTCAAGGCTCACTTTCTGTCGACACCCTTACAATCCAATATATCTTGGAAAAAGAACTTTTGGATATCAAAAAGGCTCCAAAAAGTGAGGAAATTAGCTTCGAATCCGATGGATTAAATCTACATGGAACCATTTGGTATCCTGACAATAAGAGCATTAAAGGACTTGTAATCGTAACTTCTTCTGGAAATACCGACCGGAGTGCATCAAGGGCTGAAGCCATACTATTTGCACGAATGGGATTTACTACTTTCCATTATGACAAAAGGGGTACTGGAAATTCTGAGGGTAATTGGGAAATTGCGACGATTGAGGAACTATTGGCAGATGATATAAAGGCTATAAAATATTTTTCTGATAAGACCGGAATTCCACTTAATAAAATTGGAATAAAAGGAAGTAGTCAAGGCGCTGCCAAAATACCTTATATTTTAAGTGGTTTAGAGGACCTGGAATATGGAATTGCGGTAAGTTGTCCCGGAGTTACCTTACTGGAAAGTGATTTGAACTATTGGATAAATAAAAATTCTGAAGCAATTGGAAATGAAATTGAGGACGCAACTGCATTACAACGAAAGGTTTTTGAATTTATAGCAGGAAAACGATCAAGAACAGATTTAGAAAGGGCTATAGATAATGAAAAGTCAAAATCTTGGTTTGCCTCCATTTGGGTGCCAAATTTGGATGAAGTTCAAACGGATGAAAAACTTATTTTTACCCCGATTCCTTACTTTGAAACTACCAGGCAACCTATCCTAATCCTGCAAGGGACATTGGATGAAATAATTCCTGCCAATAGTCATGAACTCATTTCTAATGCACTTACCAAATCAGATAATAGTAATTTTGAAATCATTTTATTAGAGGGAGCCTCTCATTCCATGTATTATGTTGGAGAAAGTGATTTCCCTTACTGGTCAAAACTGCATCCTGATTATTTGAAAACTGTTGAAGATTGGATAAATACTGTTTCTAACACAAAATAGACGGCTATGGTTTATTTGTCTTAATCCAGCCTTGTAAAATCATTTTAAAACCGTTCAAAAGCAAATCAGGGTATTACTTAAACAACCCAAAATTCAATTTTTATTTTCTTGAAAAGAATTAACTATTGAGATTAGTTCTCCAGGTTTTATGGGCTTGATTATGTAATCAGAAATTTCACAAATTCTTTTGGCCCTATCTATATCCTTAGAGTCTACTGAGGAAGACACCATATAAATCAAGATTTTTTTTCCAACCCTAGGCTTTATTTTTATGTATTCTTCCATGAATTGAAATCCATCCATGATTGGCATATTAATATCCAATAAAATTATGTCGGGAAGATTTTTACTGCTATCAAGATTTCTTATAAAAAAATCCAATGCCTCTTCTCCATCTGAAAAAACCATGATTTCATTGGCTAGATCATATATTTTTATGGTTTTTGTAATGGTGTATTGATATATTAAATCATCATCAATGATACAGAAATTATAAAGATTTTTCATTGGTGCCATTATTAAAAATTATTGTAAAAATCGTGCCTTTGTTTACTTCACTTGTGGCATAAATAGAACCTCCCATGGTTTCTATTTGTATCTTGGTTAAATATAAGCCTACACCTTTAGCGTCCGGATGCCTGTGGAATGTTTTATTTAATCCAAATAATTTATGCCCGTGTCTTACTAAATCTATACCTAATCCGTTATCACGGATGGTAAGTTTGATTTTTTCATCGACAAGTTCAGTTTCGATATGTATTACCGGATTTCGATCGGGCGAACCGTACTTTATAGCATTCGTAACTAAGTTCAGAAAAATACTTTCCAAATACGTTTTATGATATTCAATAATAGGTGCCTTCGAAAAATCACATGTAATGATCGAGTTGGTTCTTATAATTTGACCTGAAATTATTTCTTTTGTTTTGTTCAGGATTCCTTTAAAACCTAACGTTTCAAGCTCCTTTGCACTACCTTTTTTGGTTTTTAGAGCTTCTATTAAGGTATTGAGTGTTGAGGTGAGATGGCTTATTACCACTTCAAATTTTTCAAATAATACTTTCCTGTCCTCCTCGCTTTCGGAAATATCATATAAATGCAATAGTGCGTTTAGATTACTAACTGGTGCACGTAAATTATGAGAGGTGATATGTGCAAAATCTGCCAACTGTTTATTTTGTCCCGACAGGTGTTGCGTTAAAACTTCCAACTTTTCTTTCGCTTGAATTATTTTACGTTCTGCCAATTTTTGTGCAGAAATATCGCGTATCGCTGCAGATACCAATAATCCTTCTTCAGTTTGTAGGGGGCTCAGGCTTATTTGGATTGGAATTTCATCTCCTTTTTTATTTATGCAGAATAGTTCTTTTCCTTCTCCCATTATCCTGGTTTTTGGATTGGAGAAAAAGCCATCACGATGTGTGGTATGCTTATGATTTCCGTTAAATCGTTCGGGAATGAGTATCTCCACGGGTTTTTCAAACAATTCTTCTACAGGATACCCAAACAACTTTTCTGCTTGCTTGTTAATGAGTTGTATTTTTCCTTTTTCATTCACGATTACCATGGCATCTGGGGCAGATTCCAGCAATCCCCTAAATTTATTTTCTGCCATTCTTTGCGCTGTTACATCCTGGCATGTACCAACTATTTCGATAATATTGCCCAAATTATCGGTAATAACTTCCGCCAAGGTTAGTATTGTTTTTATGGTTCCATCCCTTAGTTGAATGCGATGCATAAAATCAGTGAATTTTTTATTTTTGATTATGTCCTGCTGATGTTTAGCTACTTTTCCTTTATCTTCTGGATGAACAAAACTAAAGTATGTATTCGTGGTTACTTCTGTATTTTCTTCAAGTCCATAAATATGATAAAGGTTAGTAGACCATTTCTCGGTATCGTTAACGGCATCCACCTGCCAATTCCCCAT
>Ga0307486_1001323_pt1 | contig 19384 bp, 19 predicted proteins | sample CBIW02metaG_FD_203663 | JGI IMG/M metagenome (GOLD analysis project Ga0307486, IMG submission 203663) | Sea-ice brine microbial communities from Beaufort Sea near Barrow, Alaska, United States - CBIW 0.2 | ecosystem: Environmental > Aquatic > Marine > Coastal | place: USA: Alaska | collected...
TCCCGTTGCCCACCATCGTCATTGCTGAGATGCTCGGGGTCCCCGAGGCGGACCGACTCAAGTTCAAAGGGTGGTCAGACGCCTGGGTTGCGGCGATGTCCGCCCCGGATCCAACACCTTTCGAGCCCGAGATTGCTGAGATGCGTGCGTACATTCTGGAAGCCGTACACGCCCGCCGTGGAGTCGAGGAGTCTCAGGGCGAGCTACCTGATGACCTCATCTCCGCGCTCGTGTTGGCCGAGGAGGATGGCGAGCGGTTGAGGGATGGCGACATCGTCAACGTGGTTCGCCAGCTGCTGGTGGGCGGAAACGAGACAACGACCTCGCTGATCACCAACGTTCTGGCTCGCCTCATGGAAGATCCCTCCCTGCTCGAACGGGTGCGGGCGGATCCTTCCCTCGCAGACGCGGCGATCGAGGAGAGCCTGCGATTCGACGCTCCGGTCCAGGGGCTGTTTCGCACGACCACATGTCCGGTCGAAAAACACGGAGAGGTGATTCCCGAGGGCGCCAAGGTGATGCTGCACTTCGGGTCGGCGAACCGAGACGATCGGGTCTTCAGCAACGCCGGAGACTTCTCGCTGGATCGCGAGGCTCAGGAGTTGCGCAGCCACGTGGCGTTCGGGCACGGGATTCATGTGTGTCTCGGCGCGGCCCTGTCCCGTCTGGAAGGTGTGGTGGCATTACGTCAGGTGGCGCAACGGCTGCCAGACCTGGAACTGACGGGAGCCACCGAACGAATCGAGCCCTTCATGCTGTGGGGCAAGCGCACGATGCCCGCTCGGTGGACTCCGCCCAACCGTGCCTGAATGCGCGAGCAGGTAGCTGGAACGCTCGGGATTTCGGCAGATCGCAGGACGGGCCCCGACCGAGAGGTCGGGGCCCGTCCTGCGATCTCTTCGGTCGTGCGGGGTCAGCCAGCCTCGGCGCAGCGCGTGACGCCGGTCTGGTAGGTCGGGTACTCCGTCTCGGCGGCCTCGAGCGCTGTCCGGTAGTCGGCGTAGAACGCGTCGGCGTCGCTGCCGGCCTCGTCGACCTGCTGGCTCCACTCGGCGTCGACCCCAGCCTTGCCCTCGGCCTTGATCTTCTCCGACTCGTCGGCAGGCAGGACGAACACCTGGGCGTCAGCCGCGCGGACGGCTTCGCACGAGGACTCTTCCCACACCTGCTCGATCTCGGCGATCTTGGCGGGGACCTCGGCGTTCACCTCGGCGATGACTGCGCGCTGCTCGTCGGTGAGCGACTCCCAGGTGTCGTTGCTCATGGCCAGGGCGTTCACCGTGGAGACGCCGATCCCGAGGTCAGTGAAGTTGTTGGCAACCTCCTGGTACTTCAGCGGACCGATGAAGCTGAAGGGGATGCCGTAGATGCCGTCGACCAGACCGCGCTCCATCGAGCCGTACACCTCGGCCAGCTCGATGTTGATGAGGTTGGCGCCGAAGGCCTGCAGGGCCTTGCTGCCACGGTCGTTGGCCCGCAGACGCTTGCCCTTGAGGTCGTCGGCGGTGCGGATGGGGTCCTGGGTCGCGAGTGCGCTCGATGCTCCGATCGACCACGCGAGGGGGACCAGTCCGCGATCGGACCACTCGCCGGAGAGCGGGCTGCCTTCGTCACTGCCCAGCTCGCCGAGGGCCTGCGAGACGGCTGCGGCGTTCGAGCTCTCGAACGGCAGCTCGCCGACACCAGTGAGGGGGAACTTGCCGGCGTACACCGTCGGCAGGACCTGGCCGATGTCGGCGCGCCCGTCGTTCAGGCCCTCGAGTGTCTCGGTGGCGGCCAGGAGGGTTCCGTCCCAGAATCGGTCGAAGGACAACGAACCATCGGTGCGTGCCTCGATCTCGTCGAGGTACCAGGTCCAGACCTCGCCGATGGGGGTCTTCTCGCCAGCCATGTAGCTGAAGTTCAAGGAGCGTTCGTCGCTGTCGGTCGAGCTGCTCCCGCCGCAGGCGGCGAGGGTCAGTGCCGATGCGGCGAGCAGAGCGGTCGCGGCATGGCGCAAGGATGGTCGAGTTCGGGTCATGGGGGTTCCTGGGGGTCGGTTCTGGCAAGAACGGCAGGACTTTGGACTTCCGGCCGGTGTGTCGGAGCGATCGAGCGCAGGGGCGCTTGTGATCGCGACCACACCAATACTATAGTCACCATTATCAGATTATGCGCAAAGCTCTTGCGCAGTTCTCCTGCAACGAGGGGCTGTCCGACATGTTCGAGGGTTTCACCCGGCACGACGTCGACCTGGGAGAGGTCGAGATCCACTGCGTGGTCGGTGGCGGAGACGGTCCTGCTGTCCTGCTCCTGCACGGTTACCCGCAGAGCTTGGAGCAGTGGGCCGACACGGCTTCCCACCTCGTCGGTGAGTTCACCGTCGTGTGCGCAGACCTGCGGGGATATGGACAGTCCTCCAAGCCGCATGACACCGGGGAGACGTACAGCTTCCGCTCGATGGGCGCCGACATGCTGGCCCTGATGTCGCACCTGGGCTTCGACCACTTCGCCGTGGTGGGGCATGACCGTGGTGGCCGCGTGGCGCACCGCATGGCGCTGGATGCCCCTGAACGGATCACCGCGCTGGTGCCGTGCGACGTGGTGCCCACGTGGGCGATGTACCACGGCGTCGACCGAGCCCGTGCTGCTCGCTTCTGGCAGTGGTACTTCCTGCCGCTCCCGGCTCCCTTCCCTGAGCGTCTCATCGGAGGCGACCCGGACTACTACTTCGAGAACTGCCTGGTCTCCAACGGGGGAGTCGAGATCACCGATGGCTTCGGCGCCGAGCAGCTCGCGGCGTATCGACGCGCCTGGCGGGACCCGGACATGATCAGCGCGTCGTGCGCGGACTACCGCGCCGGCGCCACCATCGATCTCGAGCACGATGCGATCGACCTCGACGTCTCGTTGCCTGTTCCCACCTTCCCCGTCTGGGCCGCCGACGGACTGCTCAAGGAGCTGTTCGACATCGAGCGCGAGTGGAAGGCCCGCTGCGCTCGCGTCGAGGTCACCACCGTGCCCGGCGGGCACTTCTTCCCCGACCAGGCCCCGCGTGAGACCGCGGAGATCATCAGCAGCGTCATGGCACGCGTGACAGGAGCATCAGCATGATCGTTCGACTCGGCACGGCCCCTCGTCGCGAGACGCTCGACTTCGAGCAGTTCCAGCAGCACTGGCGCACCAGCCACGCCGACGTCGTGTCCCGTCTGCCGGGCCTGCGCTCCTACGACCAGTTCCACGCCGTGCTGGAGTCAGGGCGCCCCGTGCTGGAGTACCCGGGCTTCGACGCCTGCTCGGCGCTGAGGTTCGACAGCCTCGACGACATGGACGCGGCCTTCGACTCCCCGACCTTCCGCGGCGCCGTGCAGTCCGATGAGAACGAGTTCGTCGACAAGTCGCGCTTCCGCGGCGTGATCGGACAGTGGCGGCCGGTCGTCGACGATGTCCTCATCGGGGATCTGGGTGACGTCGTGCTCCTGCGCCTGTGGAGTGCCCCCGACACCGACGACTCCTCCCGGCTCGCCACCCTCCTGAGCGAGCAGCTGCCCGCGTCCTCGGCCGGGCTGCTCGTGGCCGACCGCGCGGCCCACGACGGGCGCTTTCCAGTGGCGGCGGACGTCGTGGAGGCCACGGGCCACGCCACCGTGGGGGATGCCCGCGCGGACCTGGAACGGCGCGAACGCGATGATCTTCCCGGAACCTTGATCGGGCAACACCTGGCGCACGTGGTCCATGTGCCGATCGACGCCTCGCGAACCGGCTCCACGGACGAAGGGACACGCGCATGAGAATTCGCAACGTCATCGAACGGGTGACCGCAGTGCTGGCTGCGCTGGGTGCCGTGGCGATCGCCATCATCATGGTGCTCACGGTCACCGACGTGATTCGGCGAACCTTGACGGACCAGGCGATCCAGGGCGTGGTCGAGGCTGCGCCGCTGTTGCTGCTGTCAGCCACCGCTCTTGGACTCGGCTACGCCGAACAGACGAGGGTGCACGTCCGGACGTCGATGGTCACCAGCCGCATCCCGCGGGGTCCGCGCCTGGTGCTGCGGTCGCTCGGATCGATCGTGAGCATCGCGGTCCTCGGGTGGGTGGCCTGGGAGTCACTGTTCCGGGCCATCGACGCCGTGGTGAACAGCGACGTGACCCCCGGTTTCGTGGCCTTCCCGACCTGGCCCGCATTGGTGCTGGTGCCGATCGGCTTCGGGCTCTTTGCCCTGCACGTGGTCTTGCGCCTCGTGGACGACTTGCGGGCGCTGCGCAGCGGTGCCCCCGACCCCCTGGAAGACGAGCCGATGGAGATGACTGAGGTATGAGCGTCGAGCTGATCATTGCGGTGGCCCTAGGGGTCTTCGTCTTCATGCTGGTGGCCGAGGCGCCGGTCGCGGCTGCTCTCGCGGCGGCCAGCGTCGTCGGGTTGCTCCTCAACGGGGGACTCGAACGCACCGGGGCCACCTTGGCCTCGGCCGCCTACCAGGCCACGAACAGCTACGCGCTCGTCGTGGTCCCGATGTTCATCCTCATGGGTGTGCTGGTGGCCAATGCCGGCATCTTGTCGAACATCTTCGACCTGGCCGCACGGCTGACTCGCCGGCTCCCGGGCGGACTCGGCATCGCCACCGTGCTCTCGGCCGCCGGGTTCTCCGCCGTCACCGGATCGAGTGCGGCGACCGTCGTGACCCTGGGCCGCATGTGCGTCACCGAGATGTGCCGCCACGGCTACCGGGTGTCATTCGCCGCGAGCATCGTGGCGGCCTCGGGCACGCTCGGCGTGCTCATTCCGCCGAGTATCGTGCTGGTCATCTACGGCATCCTGACCAACGAGTCGGTGGGACAGCTGCTGCTCGCGGCGGTCATCCCCGGCCTGCTGACGGCCGTGGCCTACATCATCACGGTGGTCGTGGTGTCCTTGCGACAGCGTCGCGCCGATGCCGCAGACGCGGCGACGGCAGCCGTCGAGGTCACCGCGGGCGCCGGCGCCCAGGCCTCGGCCGCTTCTGTGGCCTCCTTGGCCGTGGGAACGAGCGAGGTCGGTCAGTTGCCTGACCCCGTCTCCGTCGCGGAGGTCGGTCAGGTTTCCCCCGAGCCCGGACCGAAGCCCAGGTTCTTCATCTCCGCGCGTGAGTTCGAGGCAGTCGTCTACATCGGCTTGATCGCCGTGACCGTGCTGGGCGGCATCTATGGCGGAATCTTCACCGAGACCGAAGCGGGAGCGATCGGCGCACTGCTGGCTCTCGGAGTCCTGCTGGTCCGCGGCCGTCGAACCGAGCTCGGCACCTGGCGTGCCCTCACCTCGGCGCTGCAGGAGACGGCGGCCAACACGGCCATGCTCGTCGCGCTGCTGATCTCGGGCTCGATCTTCACCCTGTTCCTGGTGACGACGCGGGTTCCGCAGGACCTGACGAGCTGGATCATCGGTCTGGAGATCAACCGCTACTTCGTCATCGCGATCATCCTGGTCGTCCTGCTGATGATGGGCGCGTTGCTGGACGGGCTGTCGATCTTGTTGCTGACCATCCCGCTGACCTATCCGATCGTCACGACGCTGGGCTTCGACGGGCTCTGGTACGGCATCCTTGCAGTCAAGATGGTCGAGATCGGCCTGCTCACACCCCCCTTCGGGCTGAACGTGTTCATGATCTCTGGCGTCGTCAAGGAGGCCCAGGTCGAGTCGGTCTTCCGGGGCGTGGTCCCGTTCATCCTTGCCGAGCTCACCGTGGTGTGCCTGATCGTGGCCTTCCCCGAGCTCGTGACCTGGCTGCCGAGCGTGGCGCGGTGACGGCGGTTCATCCCGACGCGAATCTGCTGGATGGGCGCGTCGCGCTCGTCACGGGTGCTGGTTCGGGTCTGGGTCGAGGCATCGCCCAGACCCTGGCTCGGGCCGGTGCGTCCGTGGTCTGCAGCGACCTCGACCTTGCGGCTGTCGAGCAGACGGCCGCAGCCATCGAGGAAGCCGGTGGCAGGGCTCGCGCGGTCACGTGTGACGTCACCTCCGAGGAGGACTGTGCGGCCGCGGTCAGCTCAGCGGTCGACGGCCTGGGTGGCTTGCACGTCGTCGTCGCCAACGCGGGTGTGCCCGGTGAGGGGCGCGTGCACGAGATCGATCGGGCCGCCTGGGACCGGGTAGTCGGAGTGCACCTGACGGGCGCATTCTTGACAGCACGGGCTGCGTTGCCACATCTGTTGGCCCAGAGATCCGGCAGCATCGTCCTGCAGGCCAGCATCGCCGGGCTCGTGGGACTTCCGAACATTCCTGCCTACGCGGCGGCCAAGGGCGGCGTGATCGCTCTGGGTCGTCAGATGGCTCGCGAGTATGCAAGTTCCGGCATCCGGGTCAACTCCATCGCGCCGGGTCCGGTCATGACGCCGTTGGTCGAGCAGGCCTTCGACCAGCGGCACGGTGACCGCAGCTCCGAGGCGTTGGCCGAGCGGGCGGCGGATGTTCCCTTGGGCCGGTTCGGCTCGATCGACGACGTGGCCGAGGCGGCTTTGTACCTGGCCTCGGACCGTTCGCGGTGGGTCACCGGAACGGTGCTCCCCGTCGACGGTGGCCTGACGAGCCTGGGTGCCGTCGACCGCCCCTGACCGCACCGCACCAACCACTCAGAGGTCGAGCACCAGCCGGGGTGAGAGCGAGCGTCCGACGCAGATCATCATCGTGTCGTTGCGCGCCTGCTCCGAGGCGGTGAGCACGGTGTCGCGGTGCTCGGGGGTTCCGCTGAGCACGCGGGTCTCGCACGTGCCGCAGTACCCGTCCTCGCACGAGGAGGGGGCGTCGGGCACGGCAGACCTCACGGCCTGCAGGATCGACTGGTCCGGCGCAATCTCGATCTCCACACCCGACACAGCCAGCTCGACGGTGAAGCTGTCGCCCGTCTCGTGCAGGACGGCCACTGGTGCAGATGACGTGAAGCGTTCGAGGTGCAGGTCGTGGGCCGCCGAGTCGGCCACGGCTGCGGTGGCTGCGTCGAGCAGCCCAGAGGGCCCGCAGCAGTAGACCGACGTGGTCGGTCCGACGGGGGACAGGATCGCAGCCAGGTCGAGTCGTCCCACCTCGTCCTCGGGATGGACCTGCACCGATGCTGGCGCAAGAGACACCAGGTCGTCGACATAGGCCATGCTCGACAGCGAGCGACCGCCGTAGTGCAGCCGCCAGGACTGTCCCGTTGCCTGCAGATGCTCGGCCATGGCCTTCAGGGGCGTGATGCCGATTCCACCCGCGACCAACACGTAGTCCGTGGCTCCCGGGACGAGCTCGAAATGATTGCGGGGTCCGCGGACACGGACGATCGAGTCGACGTCGACTGCCGTGTGGAGATGCTCCGAGCCGCCGCGTCCTTCCGGTTCACGCAGTACGGCGATGGTGTAGCTCTCGGCGTCGTCGGCAGGCCCGCACAAGGAGTAGTGCCGAATCTGCCCGCCGGCGGTCTCGACCTCCACGTGGGCACCGGGGCTCCACGCGGGGAGGGGGGCGGAGGTGGCGCTGACGAGACGCAGCTCCACGACGTCGTGCGCGACGCGATTCACCTGGGTGACTCGAAGATCCTGCCATTCCGGTGTCTGCATGAGCTTCTCCTGTCGAGTGAGGGCGGGTTGCGCTGTGACCCTTGACACAGCGGCCAGTATACCGGATTATCATAATCATGGTTAGCACGTTCGCTGGTAGACGAGGGTGCGGGGGACCCGTACATCGGTGAGTGCCGACGACCTGAGGCTGGCGTGACGAAGGTGTCGCGGCCGGTTCGACCTGACCGGATACAGAAGGAGTTTCGAATGTCGACGACGACACGACGTTTCACGCGGGTCACGGCCACGGTAGGGGCTTTCGCCGCCGCTGTGGCGTTGAGCGCTTGTGGGAGCACTGCCGATGAAGCCGGCGACGACTCACGCACGCTGAGCTTTGGCTACCACACCGGTGAGAAGACACCGATCGGCCAGGTCTGGGCTTGGTGGATGGAGGAGGTCACCGACCGCACCGATGGCGCGATCACCTTCGAGACCTACTGGGACGGCACGCTGGTCAAGGGGCCCGACATCATCGAGAGCCTCAATGACGGTCGGGTCGACGTCTCGCAGGTCATGCCGACGCTCTACACCACGAAGTTCCCCGTGGCCAGCGTCCACGAGCTTCCCTTCCAGAGCTCGAACTCGCCGGCTGTCGCCGTGGCGATGGCCGAGCTGGCGGCCGAGGACGGCCCGATCCGCGCTGAGTTCGAGGCCGAGAACCTCGTCCCCATGGCGTGGGCCATCGGTGGCTCCAGCGCACTGGGCACAGCCGATCCGGTCGAGACGGTCGACGATCTCAAGGGTGTGCAGATTCGCGGCAACGACCGCAGCTCGAAGGTCATGGGGGCTGCCGGAGCGAACATCATCAACATGCAGCTCGCTGACGTCTACGGCTCGCTGGACCGCGGTCTGCTCGATGGGGTCTACGGAATCCCGTTCGGCTTCATCGGCCCGTTGAAGTATGCGGAGGTCGTGAAGAACTTCACCGACACCGGCATGGGGGTCGCCAGCGCGAACCCGCTGTCGATGAGCACGGACACCTGGGAGTCATTGACCGACGAGCAGCGCAAGGTCATCGAAGGGGTCAACGCAGAGGTCCCCGGCAAGATCGCCGAGTTCGATGCTGAGTACGACAAGCTCTCGTGTGCTGCGGTCACGGAGGCCGGCGCGAAGCTGAACGTCCTGGACGCCAGCGAGGTCGACAAGCTCAAGGCCAAGGGCTTCGACTCGGTGTACGCCGAGTGGAAGGCCGCTGCCAGTGACACCGGCGCAGATGCAGACGCCGTGCTGGCGGACTACCAGGCAGCTGTCGCGGCAGCTGAGGGTGACTTCCCGGACTACAAGACGGGCGTCGCCTCGTGCCTCGCTGAGCAGTGACCGGTCGCGGCGGGTGCGAGGTGCCCCTCACCCGCCGCCCCGGATTTCGGGGGAGTGAATGACTGAGTGGGGCCGCCGCCGCGCACTGGTGGCGATGGCCCTGCTTTCTGGTTCTCCGGCCACGGTCCAGACGATGCTCATTCCCGCCTTTCCGCAGCTGGAAGCACGGCTGGGGCTCGAACCGGTGTCGACGGCGTGGTTGCTGACGGCCTTCTTCGTCGCCGCCTCGGTCTCGGCGCCGGTTCTCGGCAGGTTCGGCGACCTTCACGGGCGGCGCCCCCTTCTGGTGGCTGGCGCCATGGCGTTTGCCACCGGGGGCGTCGTGTCCTACCTGTGGGTGGACCACTTCTCGGTGCTGCTCGCCGGACGTGTCCTGCAAGGCGCAGCGGCGGGGTCCTACGTGCTGTGCCTGGCCACGGTCGACGAGCGATTCACCGCCCGGTCACGTGCCTCCGGGGTGGGCGTGCTGGCCGGCGTGGTCGGCATCGGCCCCGTCATGGGGTTCGTGGTCGGCGGCGTCGCCGCGCAGCTCGGTGGTGCTCCGGCTGTCTTCGCCGTCTCCGCGATCGCCGGAGTGGTGGCCACCGTTCTCGCGTGGCGCTGGGTCCCGGCGTCGGGTGGCGACGCGATCGGCCGACTCGACCATGGCGGCGCCATGCTGCTGGCGAGCGTCCTCGCGGCTGCTCTCGCCGTGGTGGCTCTGGTGGGGGAGTCAGGGGTGGGTGTGGTCCGGCCCATCGGGCTGGGTGTGCTCTGCGTGCTGCTGGTCGCGGGGCTGGTGGCCGTGGAGCGACGACACCCGCACCCCCTCCTTGCTCCGGGCATCGTGCTGGCGCCGGTGATGCTTCGGGTCAATGCGGCGACGATCGCTTCGGCTGGAGCGACGCTCGGGCTCCTGGTGGTGGTCCCGCGCATGGTGCAGGAGCCGCTGGCGGGAGGTGTGGGGCTCGGTCTCGACCCGGTTCGGGCTGCGCTCGTGCTGGTCCCCGGCGCCGTGGCCATGCTCGCGGTCGCCCCCGTCGCGGTGCGCAGCGGGCGCGTGGTCGGCCATGCGGAGGTCGTGAAGGTGGCGGGAATCGTGAGTGCGCTCGGGTTCTGCTCCCTGGTGGCTCGCGCTGATTCCGTGGCCTCGATAGTCCTGGGATCCACCGTCGTGTCGATCGGGGTGGGGCTCGCTCTGGGCTGCCTGCCAGCCCTGGTGCTGGATCACGCTCCGCCGGGCCGGGCCGGCGAGGCGGCGGGGACGAACTCACTCTCGCGCGGCATCGGATCTGCGCTCGGTGTGCAGGTCACGACCGTGGTGCTGGGCGTCGGATCCTTCACGGCGGATGCCTATGCCGGCGCCTTTGTCGTGGGCGTGGTGTGTTCGGTGGCGACGACCTGCCTGGTCAGGGGCGCGCGCAACCGGCCGGACGCCCCCGAATGCCATGTGACTTGACCCACCATAATGATATGCATAATATGCATGAACATATATCGGCGAAGGGATTCGGGATGACCATCACGGACGCAGCACGACCCACCGGCGTGGGCTCGATCAGCGGGATCATCGACAGTGACGTCCACCCGAACTTCAAGGACGGACTGCGCGACCTGCGGCCGTACATGACGGAGTCGTGGCAGCGAAAGCTCGGCATCGGCGGCGAGGCGTCGTGGGCCAGCCGGTACGCGGCAGCCTCCTACGTCCTCCCGCTGGACTACCTCTACATCAACTCCGCCGGTGCGTACCGCGAGGACGCGGTGCACGAGGGCCAGGCGCCGGCGACGGACCCGCTCTTCTCGGCCAAGCAGCTGTTCGACGGTCACGGGATCGATCGGGGCATCCTGATTGCCGGGCAGCTGTTCGGCATCGGTGCCTTCCCTGATCCCGACGTCGCTGCCACGGTCGCCTCGGCCTACAACGACTGGATGTGCGAGCAGTGGCTGGCGGTCGAACCTCGCTACCGTGGTGCGCTCGCCGTGGCCCCGCAGGACCCTGCGTTGGCCGTCAAGGAGATCGAGCGGGTGCAGGGCCGTCCCGGCATCACGTCGATCTTCCTGCCGCTCCACACGATCCTGCACGGCGACCGCCACTACTACCCGATCTACGAGGCCGCACAAAAGTACGGCCTGCCGATCATGGTCCATCCCAGCGGCACCGAGAACGTGTTCGCCCAGGCGCCCCGCATGGCCGGGACTCCGACCTACTACATCGAGTGGCACACCGCGCTTGCGCAGATCCACCAGTCGAACGTGTTGAGCCTGGTGTGTCACGGCGTCTTCGAGAAGTTCCCCGAGCTGATGTACGTGATCTGCGAGGGCGGCTTCGCCTGGGCGGCCGAGATCATGTGGAAGCTCGACCGCGACTACAAGGGGCTGGGTGATGAGGTGCCGTGGCTCAAGAAGAAGCCGAGCGACTACATCCGCCGCAACATCCGGTTCACCACCCAGCCGATGGTCGAGCCGCATCGCCGCGAGCACCTGGCCACCCTGCTGGAGATGGTCTACGCCGACGAGACGCTGATCTTCAGCAGCGACTACCCGCACTGGGACTTCGACGATCCGAAGCTGGCGCTCAGCGGCATCGACCGCGGGTTGTTGCAGAAGATCTGCCACGACACCCCCAAGGCCCTCTACGGCGACCGGCTCTGAGGAGATCCATGAGCACCACACCGACAGAGCGCACCGGAACCCGCCACGTCCTGGCCCAGGTCGCCGACGTGGGTCCCGGCACGAACGTCGAGGTCACGGCCGAGGGCAGGTCCTTCGCGCTGATCAACGACCAGGGCCGTTTCCACGTGATGCGGAACGTGTGTCCGCACCACGGCGCACCTCTGTGCTTCGGCAAGGTCCAGGGGTACATGCTGCCGTCCGAGCCGCACACCTATGAGTACAGCGGCGACGACGTGGACCACCGGGTGCTGCTGTGCCCGTGGCACGGATACAAGTTCCGGCTCTCCGACGGTCGGTCGCTCAGTGACCCTGACCGCATGCGCGTGCGTTCCTACGACGTCTCGGTCGAGGGTGACGACGTCGTGATCTACCTGTAGGGCGCACGGTCGACCGACGGCTCTCGTCGGTGCGGCGCACACGGACTCTGGTCAGTACGAACGAGAGAAATGGGGGCGACGATGTCGTCGAACGCTGAGATGGATGCGCGAATCGCACGGTTGGAGGACAGGCACGCGATCGAGGAGCTCGTCGTGCTGTACGGCTTCTACGTCGACGAGCGAGATGTCGACGGATTGAGCGAGATCTTCTGTCGGGATGCCGCCTTGATCTCCGAGGACGGGACGTACGCGGCCGAGGGGCTGGAGAACATCCTCCAGACCTACCGGCAGCGATTCACGACGTTGGGCCCGAGCTACCACTACACGCACGGTCACGTCGTGCGGTTCGATCCCAACGATCCCGATGCTGCGACAGGTCTGGTGGCTGCCCATGCCGAAGTGCAGAGCAACGAGACGGCGATGCAGGTGGGGCTTCGGTACAAGGATGCCTATCGCCGTGTGGAGGGAAGCTGGCGCTTCCTGAAGCGGACGCTGAGCTTCATGTACTACATGCCGTTCTCTGAGATGGCCAGTGACCTCGGGGACCGGAATGCGGTCCGGATGGCGGGGGACCAGAAGCCCTCGGATTGGCCTGAGGCGCTCTACGCCAGCGACGGCAACGCCTTCCTGAAGGAATTTCATCGCACCAGTGCGTGAGGCCGGATGCCGCCTTGCGAGGCGGCTTGCCTCGTCGCCTGCGGGTCGGCCACGCACGGCTGACCTGTGCCCTGTGACAGCACCTCGATCCTCGGTCACAGCACGTGATCGATCAATCAATCACATCTACCCAGGAGAGAACTGATGCCTTCCACCCGATCACGATGGATGTCCGTCGTTGCCTTGGCCCTGAGCACGACACTGCTGGCGTCCTGCGGTGACGAAGGGGGAGCGGCAGGCGACGATTCGCAGACCCTCCGATTTGCCTACGTGACGACGGAGGACAGTCCGCACGGCCAGGTGCTCTCCTGGTGGCTCGACGAGGTCGAGGCCAGGACCAACGGCGAGCTGACCTTCGAGCGCTACTGGAATGCCACTTTGCTGAAGGCAGACGAGATGGTCGAAGGCCTCGAGGACGGGCGCGTCGACATCGCGCAGATCCAGCCGACGTCCTACGGGGCCAAGGAGTTCGTCGCCACCAACGTCGCCGAGGTGCCGTTCATCTCCTCGAACTTCCCGGCTGTGAGCGCTGCGCTGGCCGAGCTGTCGGGAGATCCCGACGGTGAGATCCGACGGGAGTGGAACGCCAAGGGCATGGAGCCGCTCTCCTGGCAGGTCACCGCGGGTGGCACGTTGTCCACGACCGACCCCGTGGCCGGGGTGGCCGATCTCAAGGGTCTGCGTCTTCGTTCCATCGGCCGGCCGGCGCAGGTGCTGACTGCGGTCGATGCGAACCCCATCCAGCTGGCAGCCGGTGAGATCTACGGATCCATCGACAGGGGTCTCATCGACGGGGTCTTTGGGGTGCCGTTCGGCTATGCCGAGCCCCTCAAGTTCCCCGAGGTCGCGAAGTACTACACGGCCACGGGAGTGGGAGTGTCGACTGCCAATGCCCTCGCGATGAGCGTCGATCGCTGGGAATCACTCACCGATGAGCAGCGCGACATCATGCGGGAGGTCAGTGCCGAGGTTCCCGCGAAGCTCGCCGAGGTCGAGCCCACCTTCAATGACAAGTCGTGTGCCTTGATCAAGGAGGTCGGCGGCACGACATCGGTGTTCTCCGACGCGGAGATGAACAAGCTCGCTGACATCAGCGGCAGCGCCATCGAGTCGTCGTGGATCGCTGATGCGAACGACGGCGGGGTGGATGGCGATGCATTGATCGCCGCGTACCGCACGGCCGTATCGGCCGCCGTCGAGGCGCAGTTCCCCGATTTCGAGCTTCCAGAAGCTGAATGTGTCACGGATTGATCCCAGGAAGGGAACCCGATCCTGGATCGGTCGCATGACCGATTCACGCTGCGTGAGAGGAACACTGCATGACCACGAATAATCTTGACGGCAAGGTCGTGATCGTCACCGGGGCCGGTTCAGGGCTGGGGCGGGGGATCGCCGAGCGGCTTGCACGAGGTGGGGCCGCGGTAGCCTGTTGCGATCTGCAGGAGGACACCGCGGCCGAGACCAGCGAGCTCATCATCAAGGCGGGTGGGCGAGCGCTGGCGCTGGGCTTCGATGTCACCAACGAGGTGGACACGAACGCGGCGGTGGCGTCGGTGGTCCACGAGCTGGGTCGGCTTGACGGGCTCGTCGCCAATGCCGGGATCGCCGGCGAAGGCGCAGCCCACGAGCTGGAGCTTGGTTCGTGGGAGAAGATCGTCTCCGTGCACCTGACGGGCACCTTCCTCACGGTGCGTGCCGCGCTGCAGCACATGAGGGTGCAGCGGTCGGGAAGTCTGGTGCTCCAAGCGAGTGCAGCCGGATTGATCGGCCTGCCCAACACCCCGGCGTACTCGGCGGCCAAGGGCGGAATCATTGCTCTGGCGCGTCAGTTGGCGCGCGACTACGCGCACCTGCGTATCCGGGTCAATGCGATCGCGCCGGGCACGGTGCTCACGCCCTTGGTGAGGCAGGCGTACGACGAGCGGTTCGGTGATGAGGTCGAAGCCGGCCTCGCCGCACGTGCTGCCACCATTCCGCTCGGCCTGGGCGAGCCAGAAGACATCGCCAATGCCGCGGCGTTCCTCATCTCGGAGGAGTCGCGGTGGATCACCGGCACGGTCATGCCGGTGGATGGAGGTCTGAGTCAGCTGCGCGAGTGACCACGTGCTCAGCGTGACCTGTTGCGGTCGGGCGCCCGGATGGGGCCCCGACCGCAGTGGGCTTGACGCCCTATAATGATGTGAATAGTATTCATGAACTTTGGCGGGAGGCATGCGTGGCCACGACCGATGTCGCCGACGGCGTTGCCGGGACGCGGGGCGTCGCGACCGTCACCGTCGAGTTCGACGTCACGGATGCTGCGCAGGCCACCCGGGTGGCCGAACATCTCTTCGACGATCCCGAAGTCCTGACCGTCAGGGTTGGCGGCGTGGGGGAGCGGTCGGTCTACCGCGTGGACGTCGTGGGGGACCGGACCGCGGCGGAGGCCGACGCTGTCGGAGCCGCGACGCGTGCGGCCGCCCGTCTGGGGCTCTCGGTCCGGCCGATCCGGGTCGCCGTGACCCGCGACGGCCTCGGTGATCCGGAGCGCACGGCACCTCCCGACGAGCAGGACCTGCCGTGGAGGCAGGGCCGGTGACAGGCGCATGGCGGATGCGCAGGGTGAGAAGGTGACGGCCACACGTTTTCCGTCAGACAGCACGCGGTGCAGCCGCACCAACGAACTTGGAGGAATGCATGACGAACAGCTGTGAACTGGACGGACGTGTCGCGGTCGTCACCGGCGGAAGCCGGGGGCTGGGCCGAGCCATGGTGCTGGCCCTGGCGCAGGCCGGCGCTGACGTGGTGGTCGCCAGTCGCGATGCCGAGGCCTGCGAGCAGTACGCCGCCGAGGTGGCCCAGGCGACGGGTCGCCGCGTCATCGGGATGGGTCTGCACGTAGGCCAGTGGGACGCGCTCGAGCCCTTCGCCGACCGGGTCGAGGCCGAGCTCGGACCTATCGACATCCTCGTCAACAATGCCGGGATGTCTCCGGTGTACGACCAGCCGACCGACATCACCGAGGCGTTGTTCGACAAGGTTCTCGACGTGAACCTGAAGGGGCCGTTTCGCCTGTCTGCCGTCGTGGCGGCCCGCATGTCGGCCGCGGGGCGCGGTTCGATCATCAACATCACGAGCATGGGGGCGGTCCGACCGCGGGCCCACATCTTGCCGTACGCCGCAGCAAAGGCGGGACTCAATGCCCTGACAGTGGGCCTTGCTCATGCCTACGGACCGCACGTCAGGGTGAACGCGATCATGGCCGGCACCTTCTTGACCGACGTCAGCAAGGCCTGGGACGAAGAGGTCTTCGCGGCGCGGGCGCAGACCTTCGCGCTGGAACGTGGCGGACGTCCCGAGGAGATCGTCGGGACGGTCCTGTATCTGGCCTCTGACGCCTCCAGCTACACCACGGGAGCCGTGCTGCCGGTCGATGGCGGCCAGCCGTGAGGCGTCCACCAGTTGACACGGGACATACATTCAAATCATAATCATGATTATTAATGACACTGTTGAGGAGGATGAATGACTGCGACTGATCATGAGCGCCGCGCGTTCTTGACGACGGCCGCTGACTTCATGCGGCACGAGGTGGCGCCACGAGTCGCCGAGTATGACCGCGAGGAGCAGATCCCGCGTGACATCCTCGACAAGATGGCCGAGCTCGGCTTCTTCGGCGGCGTGCTGCCGACCGAGATGGGTGGCCTCGGCCTGGACTTCGTGACCTTCGCCGAGCTGATCGAGGAGGTCTCGCGCACGTGCCACATCCTGGGCACGTTCGTCTCGATGCCGTCAGGTCTGGTCGGCGCTGCACTCGAGCGGTTCGGTACCCCCGAGCAGAAGCAGCAGTGGCTCCGACCGCTCGCCGAGGGCAAGATCTTCGGCGGTGCCGGCGTCACGGAATCGCGTTCGGGCAGCGACGTCGCAGGCATGACCACGACCTACCGGCCCGATGGCGACGGGTTCGTCATCAACGGCTCCAAGGCGTGGATCTCCAACCTTGACGTCGCCGACTTCATCATCACGTTCGCGACCTTCGACCGGTCCTTGCGTCACCGCGGCGTGTCCGCGTTCATCATCCCGCGCGACACTCCGGGCATGACATTCCATCCGTACAAGGACAAGCTCGGATTCCGCCCGATCACCACGGGCGAGATCGCCCTGGACAACGTGCGTGTGGGGCCAGAAGCGCTCCTCGGCGCCGAGGGCGAGGGCTTCCTTGCCGCGATGACCGCGGTCGAGCGGGGCCGTCTCGGCGTTGCGGCACGCTCGGTTGGCGTGGCCCAGGCATGCCTGGACGACTCAGTTGCCTATGCCCGCGACCGCGAGGTCTTCGGCCAGAACATCTCCGAGTTCCAGATCGTGCAGTCCAAGATCACCGACATGGCCGTGGGAGTGGAGACCGCACGACTTCTCGTGCGCGAGACGGCCCAGGCCATGCAGGATGGTCGGCGCGCCCGCAAGCTGACCAGCATGGCCAAGATGTACGCCAGTGACGTCGCCCAGCGCAGTGCTGCCGACGCGGTCCAGATCTTCGGCGCTGCCGGAGTGTCCCCCGATCATCGGGTGGGGCGCTTTTATCGTGACGCCAAGGTGCTGCAGATCGTCGAGGGCAGCAACGACGTGCACCGCGGTCTGATCGGCGAGATGGTGCTCGGACTGCGTTCTGACGGTGAGAGCCCGTCGAGCTCGTCACAGAACGGCGTGGGGCGGAGCTGAACGATGGTCCAGCCGGAGCACGATCTCGACCAGACCCTGCTGCATCGTGAGCGAGAGAACGAGCAGGCGGTGGTCTCGGAGCGGGAGGGTCGGCGTGTCATCGTGCTGGACTCGGCCAGATGGGTGAACGAGTCCAACCGGGATCGCGACGTGGTCGTCGCTGCGTCCTACGTCGGCGTGCTGCCCGCGCGCATGATGGCCGTGCACCAGCCGCGCGGCGTCGTCGGCCACGATGGGTGCATCGGCGCCGACGGAGCGGGCATCGCAGGCCTTTGGTACCTGGAGGCGCTGGGTATTCCGGCAGCCACGGCTGATGGCGACACCGCCGAGCTCGGAAACGGCCCGGATCTGTACGAGCACGGCACGATCTCGCGGCTGAACTTTCCGGCCGAGCAGATCGGCGTACGGATGGGCATGCCCGTCAAGCAGGCTGCTGAGCTCATGCGTGACGTCGATCCCTCGGACGTGGAGGTGGGCAACAAGATTCGGCGAGAGATCGTCGAGGAGCACCCCTCCGGCCGACGCACCGTCGTGACGGACTCGATCGTGTGGGCCTTCCCCGAGGACGAGGGACGCAGCGTCCTCGTCACGGCGGGCCACACCGGGCGGTCCGGCGCCAAGTTCCTCATCGAGACCCGCCCGTGGGGCTTCATCTGCCATGACGGCGGCCGCGCCAAGAACGACTCAGGCACGAGCGGCCTGTGGACCGCGCAGGAGCACGGGCTGGCGGGCGCGTGCATCGACGGATGGTCCGCTCCGATCGGCGACGCCTTCCGCGGCTACGAGGTCGGCACCATCAGCGTGTGCAACGACCTCGCGGCTGCACGAGGGGTCCGCGTCGGCATGCCGGTGCGGGAGGCAGCCTCGTTGCTGCTGGCCGGAGGCGACGATGACTGATCTGCTCGGTGTGCGCCACGAGGACGGATGGACTGTCCTGACGTTGATGTCCCCGGAGAACCGCAATGCGCTCACCGATGAGCTGCTCGCGGCTCTCGCTGACGCGGCCGAGCACGCCGATCGCGACGACGCGGTGCGCGCGATCGTCCTCGCCGGCTCGGACAAGGTGTTCGCCTCCGGTGCCGACCTGCGCGCACTCGCCGAACGGACGGCGATGGATTCCTTCGACGGCTCTCGTGCTCGTGACTGGGAGCGCTTGCGACGGCTGCGCACGCCCACCGTGGCAGCTGTCTCCGGCTTTTGCCTGGGCGGCGGAGCTGAGCTGGCGATGATGTCCGACGTCATCGTGGCGTCCCCATCCGCCAGGTTCGGGTTGCCCGAAACCATGCTGGGGCTACTCCCGGGTGCAGGCGGTACCCAGATGTTGCCGCGCGCTGTCGGCAAGGCTCTGGCGATGGACATGGTGCTGACCGGGCGCATGCTTGATGCGGCCGAGGCGTTGGAGCACGGACTCGTCTCGCGGGTCGCAGCCGATGGTGAGTGCCTGGCGCTGGCCGAGGAGGTCGCAGCGGCCATCGCTGGCCGGTCGGCCGTGGCCCAGCGGTTGGCCAAGCACGCGGTGCGGACGGCCTTCGAGACGGGTTTGTCTGCTGGCGTCGACGCCGAGCGCACCGCCTTCGGGCAGGCGTTCTCCTCTGCCGATGCGACCGAAGGCGTGCAGGCGTTCCTCGACAAGCGGTCGGCACGCTGGACGCACCGCTGACCGAGGCCGGTCCTACAGTGGGGTCATGAGCCAGGCGACCCCCATTCCAGCCACGTCCGCCCAGATTTTCCAAGCGCCCAAGGTGGCCCTCCACGAACATCTGGACGGCGGGGTCCGACCGGCCACGGTCGCAGAGATCGCCACCGAGATCGGACACGACCTTCCGGCCGAGGGTGCCGACGCGCTGGGGGAGTGGTTCGAGGCGGCCTCGAGCTCGGGCTCCCTGGAGCGGTATCTCGAGACCTTCGTGCACACCGTCGCCGTCATGCAGCGGTCCGAGGACCTGGCCCGCGTCGCACGCGAAGCGGTCGTCGACCTGGCTGCTGACGGTTGTGTGTACGCCGAACTGCGCTGGGCGCCCGAGCAGCACCTGTCGGCCGGTCTGACGATGCGTGATGCCGTCGACGCCGTGCAGTCCGGCATCGTGGCCGGCCAGGCCGACGCCGAGGCGTCCGGCCGCCCGATCGTCGTGG
>Ga0307486_1001325_pt1 | contig 19369 bp, 20 predicted proteins | sample CBIW02metaG_FD_203663 | JGI IMG/M metagenome (GOLD analysis project Ga0307486, IMG submission 203663) | Sea-ice brine microbial communities from Beaufort Sea near Barrow, Alaska, United States - CBIW 0.2 | ecosystem: Environmental > Aquatic > Marine > Coastal | place: USA: Alaska | collected...
ACGTCGAAACCCTGTTGGCGAAGCTCCGCGCCGATGGCGTCAGCTATCCCCCGCGTCGATCGGTACTTGGAACCGACGGCCACTAAAACCTTCACGGCACACCTTCTCTCGTTCGGACAATTCTTGCCTAGCGCAGAGGTATTTGGCGGGGACGTAAGTCCCGAACTTGCCGCGCAACTGGGCCGGAGCCCGATGTACGGCAGGCGCCGCCGCGCGCCCTCAAAATACCGTGGAACGAATCACCCAGTGGCACCGAGGAGACGGCCAACGACTTTCGAAACCCTGTCGACCGTCGCGAGAGGAACTGCTCCGCTGGAAACGCGGCGCACTCGTTCGATGGATAGCGTGCGTGGTTGCTCACAGATGGCATGGGACTGCTCGTTGACCGCGATCCGCGTCGGCCATGGGCGGCTAGCGGTGGTGAGTGGCACTGTAATGAGCAGTTCTGTCGCCCGATGTAGCGCGGGCACGGACAGTACAAGGTGTGGGCGGTCGCTCGCCTGTTCACGGCCCTTCGTGGGGTCCATGGACGCCCAGACGATGTCGCCGCGCTTGATATCCGCGGCGTAGATCATGTCCCGTCCTCCGCCGCGAGCTCGAAGCCGAAGTCCGAATCCAGGGAGTCGCCGTCTTCCGCGATTGCTGCACGGTACTCCCCCGGCGCAATTGCCGCGAGGCCTAGCCAGAACTCACGATCGGCCTCGTGCTCGAGCAGATCCGCAAGTAGTGCGTTTTGAGTGACGCCCCGCCCGCTCGCTAGGGCACTGATCTTCTCGCGCACCTGGCGCGATACCTTGATTGTTGTCATATCAGCCATATGATCAATCGTATGACGTGCCGCGCGTTCTGTCTATGGCGCAATGCCTCATGTCAAAATGCTCGCAAAAGTTGGTCGCGCACAATGCCACGTCGCCGTCACCAGAAACGCTGTGAAAAACTTCACCTAGCCAAGCAATAGACCCGCCTACTCGACGAGCACCACGAGGTCGCCGCCGCCGAGGTTCTCTGTGCCATTCAAGGTGACCCGAACCACCTTGCCGGCAACCGGCGTCGTGATGGACGATTCCATCTTCATCGCCTCGATAACCGCGACTGTCTCGCCAGCCGACACCTCCGCACCCACTTCCACTGACGCGGTCACGGCCCCCGAGAATGGCGAGCCGATGGATCCGTCAACATTCGCATCAGCCTTCTCGCGTGCCACCACGTCAACAGATGCGCTTTGGTCACGCACCTGCACTGGCCTAATTGAGCCGTTGTAATTGAACATCGCGGTGCGCTCGCCGTGATCATCGGGCTCGCCTAGCGCCTCGAGCGACGTGATCATCCGCACGCCGGGTTCGAGGTCGATAGTGACCTCTTCCTCGCTGTCGGAGTTGATGCCATATAGGTAGTGGAAGGTGTCAACCACTGAGATGTCGCCGTACTTGTCGATAGCGGCGTCGAACTCCTTGGCCGGCCCCGGGAACAGCAAGTGATTGAGCCTGCGGCGTCGCACTTCGCCAGATTGCGACAGCTTGTCCATGTCGTCGGCACTCAGGACCGGGGTCTTGGACTCGAAGGTGCGCCCCTGGAGCGCCTTGGTCCTAAACGGCTCTGGCCAGCCCCCCGGAGGGGTGCCGAGCTCGCCGGACAGGAAGCCCACCACCGAGTCGGGCAGGTCGTACTTGTCTGGGTTCTCGGCAAAATCCGCTGGGTCCGCGTCGATCGCAACGAGGTGCAGGGCCAGGTCCCCTACCACCTTGGAGGACGGGGTGACCTTGATCAGTCGGCCGAGGATCTTGTCCGCGGCTGAGTACATGTTTTCAATTTGCTCGAACCTATCGGAAAGCCCGAGCGAGATCGCCTGCTGACGCAGGTTGGAGAGCTGTCCCCCGGGGATCTCGTGCTTGTAGACGCGCCCTGTGGGACCCGGCAAGCCCGACTCAAACGGCGCGTAAAGCCGCCGCACCGACTCCCAATACGGCTCGAGATCTTCAGCGGCCTTGAGTGAGATGCCCGTGTCCCTGGTGGTGTACTCGAGCGCAGCGATTAGCGCACTCATGGGGGGCTGCGACGTGGTCCCAGCCATCGCGGCGTTGGCCACGTCCACGGCGTCTACCCCTGCCTCGGCGGCCGCGAGCAGCGTGCCGATCTGCCCGCCCGCAGTGTCGTGGGTGTGCAAGTGAACAGGAACGTCGAAGCGCTCGCGCAGCGCGGACACGAGCGTGTATGCGGCGGCGGGCCGCAACAGCCCCGCCATATCTTTGACCGCGAGAATGTGCGCCCCCGCCTCAACTAGTGAGTCCGCTAACTTCAAATAGTAGTCGAGGGTGTATAGGTCCTCGTCGGGGCTGATCATATTGCCGGTGTAGCACAGCGTTGCCTCCGCGACTGCTGTCCCGGTGGCGAGTACCGCCTCGATCGCCGGGCGCATCTGGTTGACGTCGTTGAGCGCGTCAAAGATGCGGAAGATGTCGATGCCGGTCTCGGTCGCCTCTTGCACGAACGCGTGCGCCACCTCATCCGGATACGGGGTGTAGCCCACGGTGTTCTTCCCGCGCAGCAGCATCTGGATCGCGATGTTCGGCATCGCCTCGCGAAGGTTCGCTAGACGCAGCCATGGGTCCTCTGACAGGAAACGCAGCGCGACGTCGTAGGTTGCGCCGCCCCAGGCCTCCAGCGACAACAGTTCTGGCGTCATGCGAGACACGTGGCCCGCGGCCGCGAGCAGGTCATATGTGCGCACCCTCGTAGCGAGCAGCGACTGATGCGCATCGCGCATAGTCGTCTCGGTCAGGGCGAGCTGCTTCTGGTCGCGTAGCGCCTTGGCAAAGCCCTCGGGACCCAGCTCGAGCAGCCGCTGGCGCGACCCTGCCACCAGCTCTACGCTCAGGTCGATCTTGGGGAGCTTGTCCGCGGGGCGCATAAACTCCTCCACATGGTTGCCGTTGGGCTTGTTGACGGTGACGTCGCCCAGGAACTGCAGCAACTTGGTCGAGCGGTCCTTGCTCTCAGCCAAGTCCAGCAGATAGGGCCGCTTGTCGATGAACGACGTCGACACTCCCCCAGCCTGGAAATCGGGATCGGCCAGCACGGCCTGCAGGAATTTGATGTTGCTCGTGACGCCACGAATACGGAACTCGGCCAGCGCACGCGATGCACGCCGCACGGCTGTCTCAAAGTCACGGCCACGGCACGTGAGCTTGACCAGCATGGAGTCAAAGTGGCCGGAGATCGAGTTCCCGGCCATTCCGGTCGCGCCGTCGAGGCGTACGCCAGCACCACCCGGCGAGCGGTAGGCGACGATGCGCCCCGTGTCAGGCAGGAAGCCGTTGGACGGGTCCTCAGTCGTGATGCGCGTCTGAATGGCGTAGCCGTTGACGCGCACCTCCTCCTGTCGAATGCCAATCTGCTCGAGCGTCTCTCCCGCCGCGATACGCATCTGCGCACTCACGAGGTCAATGTCAGTGACTTCCTCGGTCACCGTGTGCTCGACCTGGATACGCGGGTTCATCTCAATAAAGACGTGCTTGCCCGCTCGCTCACCTTCGGTGTCAAGCAGGAACTCGACTGTACCGGCGTTCACATAGCCAATCGAGGTGGCGAACTTAACAGCGTCGCGGCACAAGGCATCGCGAATCTGGGGGTCAAGGTTGGGCGCAGGCGCGATTTCGACCACCTTTTGGTGACGACGCTGCACCGAGCAGTCCCTCTCGAACAGGTGAACGACGTTGCCCTCATTGTCGGCCAGGATCTGGACCTCAATGTGGCGCGGCGCGAGGACCGCTTGCTCCAAAAATACGGTGGCGTCCCCGAACGCCTTATCGGCCTCGCGCATCGCCGCCGACATCAGCTCGGGTAAATCTTCGCGCGACTCCACGCGACGCATTCCGCGGCCACCACCACCGGCGACTGCCTTCACGAAGATTGGGAAGCCGATGCGGTCTGCCTCCGCCACCAAGAAATTCTTGTCCTGCGACGGCTCGGACGAGTCGAGCACCGGTACGCCGGCCGCGCGAGCTGCCTTGAGTGCGGCGACCTTGTCACCCGCGTTGTCGAGCACCTCGGGTGGTGGACCGATGAACGTAATCCCAGCGTCACGGCATTTCTGCGCAAACTCGACGTTCTCAGACAGGAATCCGTAACCGGGGTAGATCGCATCCGCGCCGGCAAGCTTGGCGACGCGCACCATCTCGTCTGCGTCAAGGTAAGCCTTGACGGGGTGGCCCTCTTCGCCAATTTGGTATGCCTCGTCGGCCTTCAGTCGGTGTTCCGACATGCGGTCTTCGTGCGGGAAGACCGCTACGGTCCTCGATCCCAACTCGTACGCTGCGCGGAACGCACGGACGGCGATCTCGGCACGGTTGGCTACTAGGACCTTGGAAAACATTAACTTCCCTTCGACTTTGGCTTTATCTTGCCAGGTTTCGCGCGGGAGTCACACTTTCGGCCGCCCCTCAAGATACAAGAAATGCACTTCGGCGAATACTACCTGCGGCCGATGCTGAGGTTAGCTTGCGTTGGTGCGGCGAGCCCGGCGTTCGGCCAGCTCGTCCACGACGTCGGGCGCGCCCGCGTCTGGAGAATGCCCGCGGTCGGCAGGAAGCGTTGCAAGCGAGCCCTCAAGCTCACGCCAGACCTTACCGAGTGCAATTCCAAATACGCCCTGGCCGCCTTGAACGAGGTCGATCACTTGGTCGTCGGAGGTGCATTCGTAGACGGACGCTCCATCTGACATCAGCGTGATGTGTGACAGATCCTCCACGCCACGTTCGCGTAGGTGCTCGACGGCGGTGCGTATCTGCTGCAGCGAGACGCCCGAGTCGAGCAGTCGCTTCACCACGCGTAGGACAAGGATGTCGCGGAATCCGTAAAGTCGCTGCGTGCCCGAGCCGGTAGCGCTACGCACCGTGGGTTCCACAAGCCCTGTTCGAGCCCAGTAGTCGAGCTGACGGTAGGTGATGCCAGCGGCGTTGCACGCGGTAGGGCCGCGGTAACCGGCATTCTCATCGAGATAAGTGAGGCCATCGTCGAACAAGATGCCCTGGTCTGAGAGGCTCCCGTGGTCACGCACCGAGGTGAGTTCGTGACCAGTGTCGTCGGTCATCGTGCCTCCTCGTTCGTGTCTCAACGTTCGTCTTTCAACCCTGGGTTCAACGTTATTGCCGGTGGGCGCTTAGGTCAACGACATTGCGCCTTCACGGTACCGCGTGTCGCGGCGCATCACGGTGTGCCGCACCTATCTGTTCACGCTGCCCCGTACGGATGCTGAAAATACTGCAATCGAAGCCTCAGCGAATTCATGCGCGGCATCCTCTGCAGCACCCGCGCGGCCACGCATACTGTCAGGCCTCGCTACCGTTGCAGCGCGATCAGACTCACGCACCGCGGCCGCCATCAGCGACTTGAGAGTGCGGAGGTCTCCCCCGCCGCTCAAGTAAGCCTGTGCCGCCGTGGCCAACGGTAACCAGCATCGGTCGTAATGGCCCGGCGCGGCTTGTGCGAGCATCCCCGCCTGATCGAGTTCCTCAATCAACTCGACGGTGACGTTCGCGCCCGCCGCAAATTCGCCCTGTGGGAGGTACTGCTCCTCCTGGTCCTCAACCGATCGCGGCACCACCGCCAGGCGCATTTCGCCTGAGTCGAGAGCAGCCAGGTGACCTGCGATAACCGTGAGTGGTTGGTACTGGTCCCGCTGCTGACGCAACACGAACCGGAGGCGTTCGACGTCAGCCGGCGAGTATTGCCGATAGCCCGAGGACGTTCTTAATGGCTTGATCAGTCCGTTGTTGTCGAGAAATCTGAGCTTGGAGGTGGTCAGCGCGGGAAACTCGCTCTGAACCTGGGTTAATACGTCGCTGACGCGCAGCATCGGCTCGTGAGAGACGGCATGTGGCCACGTGCCAACGAGCGCTTCGCGGTGGGAGGCCTCTGCACCCTTCGCGTCCACTGAGGGCTCAAGCGGCGTCGCGGCAACGGCTCGAAACTCAGGCATGGCGACAGCCTAGTGGCTAAGTCGCTACTCGGCGGAGCCAGGATAGAAGGTGAGCCGGTACTTACCAATCTGAACCTCGTCGCCAGCACGAAGCTCTCGCTCGGACACGCTCTCGCGGTTTACGTACGTGCCGTTGAGTGAACCCGAATCTTTGACGACGAATTTACCGCCTGTGCGTCGGAACTGAACGTGCTCGCGGCTGACCGTGACGTCGTCGAGGAAGATGTCGCCGGAAACAGAACGACCAGCCGTCGTGACGTCGACGTCGAGGAGAAACCGTGCCCCCTGGTTGGGGCCGTGGTGCACGATAAGGAGCGCATTGTCGTCCCCAAGTGCGTCAACAGCCGCTTGGTCCTGCCCAGAAAGGCGCGCGGGCGGGTTGTCGTCGAAGGGCATCTGAGCGTCGAGGGACATAGTCCGTTCGGCTGGTGATTCGTCGTACGTCATTGTGACTCCTCGGGCTGTGCGCTTAGTGCGGTAATTCGCGCCCTAAGTCTACGACCTACCAGCGGTGGCTCGTCACTGTCTCGGTCCGCGATTGGGTGGCCGTCGCGTTTACGTGGCCGTTGCGCTGACGGCGCGTGAGCGCGCCCGGACGTCGTGTACATAGCCGATTCCCGCCCACCAATACACCACCGCGGAGCCTGTGGCCCCAATCACAGCGATCGTGTAAAGCGCCTCCCACCGATCGAAACACAGATAGGCCAAGGGAAGCGTGACGTACAGCAGCAAGGTTGCGAGCTTTCCGATGAACGTGACCTGCGGGGTATTCAGTCCCCGTCGTCTAGCGATCACTAACGCTGCGCCCACGACCACGTCCCTGAGCAGGAGCACTACAACGAGCCACCACGGAATGATGCCGCGAAGCGCGAGTCCCAGCACGACGGCTACCGTAAGAATGCGGTCGGCAGCGGGGTCTAGGACCCGGCCCAACGCGGTGACCTGATTCCACCGGCGCGCCAGGTAGCCGTCCAGGAAGTCGCTGATTCCCGCGATGGCGAGCACCGCAATCGCCCATCCGTCACGATGGTTAGCGAGTAACACCGCGAAAACCACGATGAGGACGATGCGCAGAGCCGAAATCACATTTGGAACAGTCCAGATAGCGTGGCTAAGTCCTAAATTCGCTGAATCTTGCGGGACGGCTGGGGGCCTCACGGCGTCGTGAGGCGCGGGCTCGCAATTCTCGCGGCTTACCTCGGCGGCGTTGCCATCCTGTCTTGGTGTCGTCACACGCCGAGTCTAGAGCCACGCGTGGGCCGTCTGTCATCCGGCGGGCTTGGCGGCTGCCGCCTTCTCCATCACGGTATCGACGGTGGCAGTCGCCACTCTGGTGGCCTCGTCTGCACTCGCACCACGGGCCAGTTCTCGTGCGCGAATCTGCTCAAAGTGGTAACGGCGTGTCTCGGTGGCATTCTTGTCGGTCATGACGCACTCCTTCGACTCGGGTGATTCCCTCAAGGTTACGTCCGCCGGGGCTACCAGCGCGCATTGTGACGGTGTATTCACTCGCGACGTCACGAACCTGTCACTGATGCGACCAGGGTTAACGCTCGATGCGCGACGCGGTAAGCACGACGTCGCGTCGCTGCCGGGAAGATCCGCTAAGGGATTGTGGGCCATCCGCACCGTCATCGCGCGTGACGACACGGGCGTCGACTTGCCACTCCGACGACAGTGATAGTTCAGCAACGATCTCATCAGCACTGAACCGAACCGCGCGGGGAGGGCCCGGGAGCCCGTCAGGCTCATCGGGAGAGTGACCCACGATCAACAGCGTGCCACCGGGCGCCACCGCTGCCGCCGCGCTACGCCAAGCACGGCTACGGACTGCCGCCTCCTCGTGAAGGAAGTGGCACGTGACCAGGTCGTACGGGCGGTTTGTCGTCCACACGCTGAGGTCTGCCTGGATCCAATCACAGCGGGACTCGTACCCTGCGTCCTCGACGGCCTGCGCAGCGCGCGCCAGCGCCTCTCGCGAGAAATCGACTCCGCGTACGCGCCAACCCTGCGACGCTAGCCACATCGCATCGCCACCCTCTCCGCACCCCACGTCCAGAGCAAGCCCTGGGGTGAGCTGGTTTGCGCACGCCACAAGAGACTCGTTAACCTCGCCGGACCATAGGGGGTTCGCGGCGTAACGCTCATTCCACTGGGAAGCGCTAGGCAAGGGCATCACACGAGATCCGGGTCGACGTGCACAAAAAAGCCATGCGCCCAGCCTACGGCGCAGGGAGTCACTGAGGTCACCACTACCGCTGGAGGGGTTCAGGGACTCTGGCGGTCCAACGTTTTTGGAGCTGCTCACGCCTTGGGACGGTTTTGCGGGTAAAGTCCGGGCATGGAAAGTGGAGCGGCGACTGACGAGGCTCTCAGCTCGGTTGAGTGGGCACAATGGCGTGCCTTCGCATTGATGAGTCGACGAGTGATGAGTGCGGTGGAAACCCGGTTGCAACGAGATGCTGGGGTATCGGGGGCTGACTTCGAGATTCTAGATGCGCTGGAACGCTCTTCGAACCACAAGGCTCGGGCCAAAGACCTCGCCGAGATGCTGTCTTGGGAAAAGAGCCGTATCTCCCATCAGGTCACGCGCATGATGGAGCGGGGTCTAGTGAAGCGGACAAACTGCGAACAGGATCTGCGCGGTAGCTGGATCCAGCTCACAACGGACGGTCTCGCCGCACTCGTCACTGCGCGCCCCCACTACGCTGCTGCTGTTCGGAGTGTATTTCTCAAGCAAATGGATGAGGATCAAGCGGCGTCGCTCGCGATCACAGCCATCAAGGTGGTGTCGGGGACGCCGGCAGCCAAGTGCCAGGTTGAGGTTGACCAGCTCGCCAAGGCGTTAGAGCAGTAAAACGCTACCGGGCGGCAGGCGGGCGGATGTCGAACCGCGCTACTGGTCAACCGCCGGAAGCGTGTCGTAGCTCGCAATAGTGGCGCGAATCGTATCAAGTGACTGCTCACTGAGGCCCCCGTCCCCCCGTGACTGCGATCCAAGCCTCCATGGTGAGGGTCCCGTATTTGTGTCCCTGGTCGTCCGGAACTGCGGTGCCCATGGTGAAGTCGATGACCGCCTGTCAACCAGTGACCACAGGAACCCAGTGCATGTCGGGAGAGACAGCTGGGGAACGCTGGCCTAGGCCACGTGGCGCCTCAGGTCTGTTTGGTTCAACCGCACGCCAAACACAGGGCCCCCTGCCTCCAGTACACCGGAGGAGTGCAGTCCGCCTGCGTCAACGGCGTCGAAGCCGGTTCGATGAACCATCTCAAGCACCAAGTCAACCGCTCGCCGATCGTCTCCGGAAACGGCCAATGCCCGGCGGTGTTCTTCACCCGGCGCGCGTTGATCGGACTCAATGTCGTGATATCCAATGTGGTTAAACGCCTTCACCACCGTCGCCCCAGCGAGCCTTGCCGCAACAATTGGTGTCGTAGCGTCCGAACCGGCAAAGTCGGCAAGGCTTCCGTCAACGGGCTCCCAGTAGTTCATCACGTCGACTACGACGCGTCCGCGAAGCAGCTGCGGATCAATTGAATCGAGCTTGTGAAGCGGTATCGCGAGGATCACGACGTCCGCCTCAGCCACAGCATCGGCCGCATCCATGGCAATGGCGCCGGGGGCCAGCACGCTCACGATGAGCTCGATTCCAGTGGCTGGGCCGGAACCAACCACGCGCACCTCATAGCCTGCTTCGAGAAGCACTCTGGCTAACGCCGTGCCCACTCGGCCGGCGCCAAAGATCGCCACAGTTCGGTCAGCGTGAGACTCATCCTGCGCGCCACCAGCATCTAACTCCAACACCTCGTGATGCGCGAGAGTGGAGTCACCCTGCCGTAACGACAGCGGAGGGGAATACACGCTTGGCCTGGTTGTTGACATATCAACTGAACGCGCTGCGAAGTGCCAGTATTCCGGCCCGCGCGGCGGCCACCAACTGATCCACCGATGGAGGGATAGGCGATGCAACTAGGGGTCATGAGTTTTGGCGACAGGCGCTTGATTCCGGAGACCGGGAAAAGGGTCCCGGTCTCGCAGGTACTCAAGGAGCAACTCGAGCGGGTCGTGCTCGCGGACCAAGTAGGCCTGAACTTCTATGGGCTCGGCGAGCACCACATCGACACGTACGCCGTCTCGAATCCTGGCACAGTACTCGCCGCGGCATCGTCGCTGACGACGCATATCACCTTGGGCACATCCGTCACCGTCCTCAGCACCGAGGATCCCGTGCGGCTCTTTCAGCAGTTCACCACTCTCGACCAGTTGAGCGGGGGGCGCGCCGAGGTCATGGCCGGGCGGGGTTCATTCACCGAAAGCTACCCGCTGTTCGGTGCCTCGCTGAACGACTACGACGCACTGTATGACGAGAAGGTGCAACTGCTGCTGCAGCTCAGCGAGCAATCGCCCCTCACGTGGCAGGGTCGCTTTAGATCGGGGCTCGATAGCGCGCTGGTGCTCCCCCGCCCGTACGGAGACAAGCTGCGAGTCTCGATTGGCACAGGCGGCAACCCGCAGTCCTCTGTGCGAGCCGGCGCACTCGGTGCCCCCGTGGTCTACGCGATCATCGGTGGGCACCCAGAACGCTTTGCTCCGCTGGTGGATCTTTACCGTCGCGCATCGGAGCAAAGCGGTCATGCTCCTGAGTCCCAGCACGTGACGATGACCGCTATCGGGTTAATCGCGCAGAATTCGCAAGACGCGAAAAACACTTTTTACCCTTATTGGAACCAGATGATGCAGTATGGCGCCGATGCGCGCGGCTGGTCCGTTCCCGGTCGCGACGACTACGACCACATGGTCGACGGCGCCGCCATGATCTTCGCGGGATCACCCGATGAGGTCGCCGAGCGGCTGATCTCCGTGGGCAAACTCACAAACGCCGATCGTTACTTCTTGCAGATGGACTGGTCGGGGGTACCGCACGAGTACGTCATGAAGGCGATCGAACTCCTTGGCACCCGAATTAAACCCCAGGTAGACGCGGCTTTCGGACCGGATCTTAGCTGACCTCGATCCCGATTAGCTGCGCTATCAGTTGAAATCCGCGCATCCCTGAAGCCATCGGGATAGTGAGCTTAGTTCACCAGATCTAGGGGGTGCGTGTTGCTTCTGACCCGCCCAACAGGCGCCGGGCGAGCAAGGTGGCTCCTGCAATTGCCGACGGCATCGCGAGCACCGCGCCAAAGGGGATGAGGAACAACAGAAAGACCGTCACGCCGAACCCGGCCGACACTGAGCGCTGTGTAGCCAACTGGTGTCGCCGGTGGCGCAAGGCCGTGTGGCCGCGGCGCGAGAGTGGGTAAGCCGTGAGTTCAAGCGATAACAGCCAGCCACCAAACCCTGCTCCCATGACGAACGCGGTCACCGTCCCGGCAACCGGAACCAGGCTGACAAAGAATAGGCCAATAGCCACCACGGCGGTAAGGGAAAGCAGCTTTGCGGAGTCCGCTAAGCCGTGCAATGAGGCGCGCCACCAGCCGTTTTCCGCGGGCGCGTCGGGCGGTCCCAACTCATCGTCGACCATGCGGGAAATTCTTTCGAAAAAAGGCTGGCCCACTAGGAGAGTAAGAGCCGTGAAGGTATAGACAGCGGCGAGCAGAGCGCCCGCCACGAGCGCGATTGCAACGAGCACTGACAGCACCGCCGCGAATGAACCCGTCGCACCCGAGGCGACGCGGTCAATCACCCAGCTCGCAGCATCTCCTACGTTGTAAGAAACCGCAACGAATACCCCCACCACGAATAGGAATGTTGCGGCGCCAGGAACCAAACCCCATGCCATCAGCTTGGGGTTGCTCGACCACGTACGGAAACCACGCCATACATACGACGCGCCCAGGCCGAAGCCTGAGACCGCCAAGCCGCCGAGCATTTTTGATCCGAATCTCACAGAAGAGAAAATCTCGTGGCGGAGACGGACATCTTGAAAGGATCGGGAGTCATCGCTACAAGATATCTCAGCGCGTGCCCGGCCCCGAGCGCGCGCTTCCAAAATACCGGGAACAGATGCCCAGGCCGGGGACCTCTGAGTGCTAGACGGACACTTGAGTGTTCAAGGCGTTAGTTCAGCGTGACGCTACCGAGCGTGATCTTCACGCCGGCCAGCGCCTGAGATACGGGGCAGTGATCCTTCGCGTCCTCAGCGAACTTTGCAAACTCGTCGGCACTCAAGCCGGGAACCGTTGCCACTACCGTCAGAACGCTGGTCGTCACGCCTTCGCCAGGTACAAATGTTACCTCGGCGTCCACCGACAGTTCAGTGGGGGCGGTGCCATTCTCGCCTAGATCCTTTGACAAGGCCATTACGTAGCACGAAGAGTGCGCTGCAGCGAGGAGCTCCTCGGGTGTCACTGCTCTTGCGCCCCCAGCGGAGCGAGAATTCCAGTTAATATCGAAGTCAGCGACACCGGACGAAACGAGCGACGTGTGACCTGAGCCGCTAGGAAGGTCGCCCGACCAGTTGGTGTGGGCCTTGCTTGATACTGCCATGGTGATCTCCTTGATGTTGGTGTGAATGTAGGATCTGGCTCGTGCCCAGTGACCCTAAAGAACTTAACAACGACGCTCCCACAATCGTTCCCGTGGTCGAGGCCAACACCGCCATTACTCACCCCGGAATCGACCCAGACGAACTCGCCACCACGCTACGCGTGCTGGCCAGCCTCAACGAAGTGGACGAGACGCACGCAGACTTCATCGCTGTGCGCCACGCCACTGCGGGCATGATCAAGGCCGTCAAGCAAAGCCGCCGGAGCGAGAAGCGGGCGGCGGTCGCGCACGCAGATCGCTCCGTGGTGGCGAACACCGCCACGGGCGCGTCCGATCGCATCGACGACGAGACGCGCGGGCTCACCCTGTCCGCCTCCGCGTCGGCCGCGACGGCTGGCACGTTCGTCAAGCCACGGCCGTGCTATATCTGCAAGCAGAAGTACAGCATCGTCGACGCTTTCTATCACCAACTGTGTCCAGCGTGTGCTGCGCTCGGCCACGTTAAACGCGAAGCGCGCACGGACCTTCGTGGCAAGCGAGCCTTGCTCACCGGAGGCCGCGCCAAGATCGGCATGCACATCGCGCTACGCCTGCTCCGCGACGGCGCCCACACCACCATCACCACCAGATTCCCGCGAGATGCGGTACGCAGGTTCGCCGCGATGGACGATGCCAGCGATTGGCTTCATCGATTGACGGTCGTGGGCATCGATCTACGCGATCCGTCCCAGGTAGTCTCACTCGCCGATGCCGTGGCAGCCCAGGGACCCCTGGACATCCTCATCAACAACGCCGCACAGACCGTGCGCCGTTCCCCCGGCGCGTACGCACCACTGGCAGACGCTGAGGCCGTGCCCATCGAGGTGGGACTGTGGCCGGAGGGCGAGGGGCCCGCGATGCTCACGTTCGGGCACGCGAGCGACGTCCATCCCCACGCCCTCAAGGAGTCTGTCGCGGCTCACCCGTTGCTCGCTTCTACTCATTCTGCGGAGGTGGGCGGCAACCCAGCGGCTTCGGGCCCCACCCGCGTCGTGCAAAAGGGAGCCAGCGCGGCCACTCCTTCGACCATCGCCTCGCAGAACGCCCGGCGCCTCACCGACCTTGCCCTCGCGGCTGGCTCCACGTCCCTAGAACGGCACGCTGACGGGAGTGCCATCGACGCTGGAGGGTTGGTACCCGACCTGCACGACGTGAACTCGTGGGTGCAGGCCGTCGGCGACGTCGATGCCCTGGAGCTACTGGAGGTGCAACTGTGTAACAGCACCGCACCGTTTATCCTGATCAACCGCCTACGCCCGCAGCTGGCAGCTGCGGCCCACGGTTCCGCCGCCCGCGGCGCTGGCCGCAGTTACGTCGTGAACGTTTCCGCCATGGAGGGCGTGTTCGCCAGAGGCTACAAGGGGCCCGGCCACCCGCACACCAACATGGCGAAGGCCGCGGTCAATATGCTCACCCGCACGAGTGCGCGCGAGATGTTCGAGTCCGACCGCATCCTGATGACCAGCGTGGACACCGGCTGGATCACAGACGAACGCCCGCACCCCACCAAGATTCGCCTCGCCGAGGAGGGATTCCACGCTCCGCTGGACCTCGTGGACGGTGCCGCGCGGGTGTACGACCCAGTAATACGCGGCGAAGCAGGCGAGGATCTGTTCGGGATATTCCTCAAGGACTACGGTCCGTCCGCCTGGTAGCTGGGTCACCCCAAACTTAGTGAGATAGCGCGGAACACATCTTGCTTGAATGGTGTTGAGGGGTGCATGAGCAAAAACAACGCACTGGGATCAATTGAATTGACCACGATCGACGGCACGGACACTACGTTCGGCGCATATTCCGACAAGGTACTCATGATCGTCAACGTCGCGTCCCGCTGCGGGCTAGCGCCTCAATACGAACAGTTGGAGAAGCTTCAAAAGGAGTACGCCGACCGCGGATTCACCGTACTTGGTTTCCCGAGCAATCAGTTCTTGCAGGAACTCGGCTCGACAGAGGCGATTCAAGAGTATTGCTCAACTACCTGGGGCGTCACCTTCCCCATGTTCGAGACAATCCGCGTCAACGGCCGGCACCGTCACCCGCTGTATAAGAAGCTCACGGAATATCCGGATGCCGATGGCAAGGCCGGTCGCATCACGTGGAACTTTGAGAAGTTCGTGGTCACGCCCGAGGGCAAGGTGAGTCGATTCAGCCCCAAGACCAAGCCCGATGCGCCGCAGGTTATCGCTGCAATCGAGGCTGGCCTCACCGCCTAAGCGAAGTGACTCGCGTCAGCTGACGCCCCGGCGTGCCTGCGCCCCTTGCACGCGCATGAGTCTGGCATCCGTAGGTGATGACAAAGCCTCTAACGCGCGTTCTTCGGCGTCGCGAGACGCGGCGATGAGCGCTTCCGCGTGTACAGTGCGGGCGATCGCACCCAGAGCACCGAGGACGCTCTGCAACCGGAGGCCAACTTCAATCATCGCAGCACCGTCGCGAGCTATAGGGCGCAAGGCGTCGTCGACCAGGTCTGCGAATCGAGTCTCTGGCACGTGCCCGTGCGCGTACTCCACTTCTTTCTCGCTATCGGTCGTCATGAGGTGGGTAAAAACGCGCTGAATTGCGTTCAATGTCTCGATGGCGGTGCCGGGATCGTTGGTCGCTGGCGAGAGCGCACGGCTGGCAATTTCAGACAGCGCCACGAAGCCGAGTCGTGGGTCCTGCTCGTAGGTACGATGCGCCTCGACGCGGAACGCACGAACCAGCCGCCCGCGCGCATCCTCGGAAAGGTGCCCCTCGACGTAAGCGAGCACCGCGCCGTGGTCCACCGCGACGCCCGGAATGAGCGTGACGTGAATTCGGAGATTTTCATCCTCAGCCACGGACTGAAGTTGCGCCACGGATATGCCGGTGAGCAGACCCACTTTCATTGAACCGACCGGGGCCGCTCCTGCGGGGATATCCACCGCGACGGCACCACCAAGGGTCGGTCGCCGGGCGTGTGCAAGGGCCGCGTCGGTTGCTGCGCGCTCTACTCGATCAATGACGTCAGCCATACGCCCAAACGCTGTCAAATGGCTGATCCACCGCATGAGCGTAAAAACAACAACTGCGATGACCGCGATCGTGCCAAAATACAGAATCGTCCGGCCTTTTTCTCCGTAGTAACCGGTCGACAGCGCGGCGATTCCGACGATCGCGAAGACGAATGATCCGAGGAAGCTGGACAACGCGTTCTGGGACGTGCGGTCGGTGGTGAGCAGCTGGGTAGCTCTAGGCGTACCTCGAGCCGCCGCAGACCCGTAAGCGGACACCATTGCCGTGAGAGAAAATGTCGTCACCGCAAGCATTGAGGTAGCGAGAATCTGCAGGATCGTAGGAACCGAATCCTGTCCAAAGTCAACTGACAAAGATTGAGGAAGCAACGGTTCCACGAAGCGAGCCATGAGTGCGAGCGCTACTGCCCCAGCCGTGAACACCGCGAGGCGAAACCAAATATGCTGTGAGAGCCGGGTGAAGAATGTTCGTATGCTACCCATCGTGGACCCGCAGTCCGTCCAGCTTCGTGACCACAACAATACGGTCCCGCCCGGCGGCCTTAGCCTTGTACATCGCTGCGTCAGCGCGGGCCAGCGACTGCTCCACTGGGACCCGACTAGGCGCGGGCGCCACACCAAAGCTCACCGTGGGCACCGTCACTCCGTCGCGGTTGCCTCGGGTTGCGAACTCGTCTGCCAGTGCACGCAGTCGCGTCAGTACATCGTCGTCGGCTGCTGAGTACAGCAGCAGGGCAAACTCTTCGCCACCCAATCTTCCCGCAAATTCGCCCTCGCGGAGTGTGCTGTCTACCAATGTGGAAAAGAGTTCCAAAGCCCGGTCTCCAGCCGCGTGTCCGTGTTCGTCGTTAATAGCTTTAAAGTGGTCAAGGTCGGCAACGACGAACACACGCTCCGTGCCGAGAGCCCGAGGCTCTGCAGTCGCAACGGTGACGCGTTCGAAGAATGCAGTGCGCGCAAGGAGGCCGGTGAGGTCGTCGAACGCGACGCGCCTGCGTAACACCTGCGTCTGCTGATCAAACCCGAGCGCTGCGGCAGAGAATGTGACCGCGACCAACGTGACAGTCAGCGTTACAGCAGTTGGCCCGCTCCCCACGGTCGTCTGGAAGATCCAACTTTCATGTCCTGCGGTCACGTACAAAATGGTGCGCCACACATAAAATACCGCGAGCGTCGTTGAGGCAAGCGCACTCACCATCAGCGCTACTCTTGCTTCCCCATCGTCCTGCCAATTCGCCGATGTCCTACGGGTGCGCCAGGCAATCCACATGTCTCGCGCCGCAAACGTAAAGAGCATTCCCAACACCGCAAACAGAGCAGCGTTTCCTGCCCATCGATTTGTCGACGGATTCTCGAGCAATGACGCTAAAAGAACTACCGCTGGCGCCGTGTAAGCGATCCAAGGCAGTGAAGATAGACCGCGCAACGACCGGGTGGCAAACCAGATGAAGGTGGTACCCACCGCAGTGATGCAGTTCGACAATGGATTTGCTACGACTTGGATCTCGGTGCCATTGAACAGGAGAAGTAGCGGACTCACGGCAGCCGCGAGAAGCGCGAGCGACCACCAGGCAGCGAACGCCGAACGCGTGGGACGGTAAACCCCCGCATAGAAGAGCAACAAGACCAGCAACGACAGCACCGCGAGGATAAAGCGCAGCGTCTCGATGTCGAACATGGTTAGAGGTTACTTGCTCGCACCGACAACGGCACCGTTCGTGTAGAATACGGCACCGAGTTGAGGTGCAACGACGCCTTCACGCGGCCCGCTCCGCACCCCTTTTCAAAGATCAACAAGCGACCAGGTCACATCGACCGACGGCGTCGCAGCGTCACCAGGATGGTACCCAGCGCGATCAGCGTGAGCGCCGCGCTCAGTGGTGCCTGGACGTCCGCGCCCGTGGTCGCGAGTACGCCACCTGCACCGTCTTCGCTGCCATCATTCGTCCCACCATCGTCGTTCGCATTCTTAACGCCTCCGGTACCGTCCTCGCCCCCGCCATTCTTTGGAGTGGGTTCAGGCGTCACACTCGGGTCGGGTGTGGGGCTCGGATCAGGAGTCACACTCGGGTCGGGTGTGGGGCTCGGATCAGGAGTCACACTCGGGTCGGGTGTGGGGCTCGGATCAGGAGTCACACTCGGGTCGGGTGTGGGGCTCGGATCAGTGGTGGGGACGACTGCGGCGTAACAACCCAACGACGCGACGAAAGCGTAATCGTGGAATTCGGAGCCGCCCAGGTTGCCGTCACCGTGGATCAGGTTTCCGGGAGTGAACACACGCCCGTTGAATCCTGGGGCGAACATAGTCGCCGTAGAGTCCGGGTTGCCGATCAGCCACGAACCAGGATACTGCGCGGACCCGCCGACGTTGAGGTCGACGGCATTCGGAATGTTCCACAACAACCGCTGGGCGTAGTCCATCGGCGCCACGAAGGAGGCGAAGGTGATGTCGACCGTCGAGCCTTCGACGTTAATGACGATCGCTGCATCGGTGGGAATATCAGCGAACTCCACCTGCCCGGCTGTCAGATAGTCCGCGTCAAGATTAAAGGTCTGGATATCTGACGCATCGTCGCCAGTCAGTGTCAGGGTCTGCGCCTCGTCTATCGCTGCGGTGCCGGCCGCGACTGACAGGTCTCTCTGGGCGGCATTCACTGCGGTACCGGGAGCGTCAGCGGCGAGCTCCGCGTAGCACTTCTGCGAGTAGACGTTCATCAGCCCACCTTCACCAAACAGCGGCTCAAACTGATCAAACGACGTCTCCATGTCGTACAGCGGGTTCTGAGTCGACCCCAACGCGGACTGGTCAGCATTGGAATCAACGTTGCCGAATTCCCCGTAAGGGCTGGGGCCACTGCCGTAGGACGGATCAGAAAACAGGCGGTTGGCGGCGTCCACTCGAATATTTCCGTAGCGCTCCTCGCCGCCCGATTCTGCTCCTACGGTCACGATTTGGCCGAAAGAGGCGTTCACGTCGCCCTGCCCCAGGAACATGTCCGCGCGGTCGGCTGGCGTGACAAAGGAGCCAGCGCCCACCACGCCGATGCTATAGCTTCCACCGCCGTCCGTACCGTTGTTGAACAAGCTATCCCCGGCCACGACGAGTAGGCCCTCGGACTCAGACGAGCCCAAAACCGCGCTGAAGTTTCCGCCAACAATCACGTTGGCCGCGTTGTCTGTGCCGCGAAACCCAGCGGACGAGTTGGTGGGATCGCCCCATGTGTTGTCGTCACAGGATCCCGCTGACGCCGCTTCGCACGCGCCCCAGTTGCCACCGGAGGGATTGCCGCCAGGCAGGATCCCGTCCGATCCAGGCAGCGCCACCCCGTTGGGCAAAGACCCCATCGCGGCGCTTGACGCGGCCAGGAGCGCTAATCCCGCGATCGCGGTCACGGCGAACGTACGCACCGCGGTGTCAGATCGTGACATAGTCAATCCCTCAGTCCAGACTCGAGCGCTCAATCCCTCAGCAGGACGAGGCGAAATTCATGTTCAGTAGTAAGACGGCACCCCCCCGCATCTGTGTAGGGTGCCAAACGGTCTATAGGACTATATCGACTCGTGCGCCTCACATGGGGCCAAAACCCCCATTATCGCCAGAAAGCAGGCGCCGGAGTTCGGGCCAAGCCGCGCCAAACGCGGGATGTAGGTCAAGATCCGCTACTTCGGCGACGGGGATCCACGCGAGCTCGAGGCTTTCCTCATCGCCCGCGACGGGCATGAATTGCCGGATAACAATTGCAATCACAGTGGTATAGGTCCAGATCTCACGATCGAGCACCGTCGTCGCAAATGGCTCCACAGCATCCGCGGGCACGCCGGCTTCCTCCTTGGCCTCGCGCAACGCACCCGTGATCGCAGTCTCAC
>Ga0307486_1001326_pt1 | contig 19368 bp, 29 predicted proteins | sample CBIW02metaG_FD_203663 | JGI IMG/M metagenome (GOLD analysis project Ga0307486, IMG submission 203663) | Sea-ice brine microbial communities from Beaufort Sea near Barrow, Alaska, United States - CBIW 0.2 | ecosystem: Environmental > Aquatic > Marine > Coastal | place: USA: Alaska | collected...
TTTCCTTTAAATAACTGTTCATACGTTGATTGGAATAAACGGGAAGTAAAGTTCCTTTAGGATTTTCCACACCTTCATACTTCTCTATTAATTTCTGAGCAATCGGAAGTAGTGGAATGCTGCTCAGCGATTTGGTCTTGGTCCTTTTGATTTTGATCCAAAGGTTACCATCTATGCCTTTGATTATATTATCTGCAGTCATTTTTTTAACATCTGAATAAGCTAATCCAGTATTGCACGAAAAAAGAAATACGTCCCGAACGTTTTCTATTCTGGGAGTAGAAAACTCCTTCTCCATTATTTTAATGATCTCCTCTTTTGTCAGAAACTCCCGGTCAACCGATTCAGTCTTTAGCTTAAAATTATAAAATGGATCTTTTTCCATCCAACCATTGGAAAAGGCCACTCGGACGATTTTCTTAAGATAGGCGAGGTATTTCAATGCTGTATTGTGGGTATGGTTTAGCTCTGTCTTGAGGTAGTATATAAAGGCATTGATGAATTGCGTATCAATACCTTTAACCGGATAATCCTTCCTTTTATAGGAGGAACCAATGAAGGCAAGCAAATGTTTTTGGGTGGTTTGGTATCTTTGAAGGGTACGAAAGGAAAAATCTTTACCTACCAGTTTGGACATTCGGCTGTTATGATCCTCAAACATCTCCAGGATAGATTTATTAGCATCCGTGTTTCCAAGATAAATATCCTTAATCAATGTAGCAGTGATTTCCTCCTGTTCTTGTAATAACTTTTGATGGATTTCATGGACCCGGTTACGCATTATATCAAAATGCCTGTTTAGTAGCTTGGATTCAGACGAATATCCTTTAACCATATTCCCTTTCGAATTCCATCTTGATAAATCTACCTTCCTCATCGTGCTCACCTCGGCTCTCTTTCCGTCATAGGTAATTCGCATATAAATGGGCACTTTTCCCTGGTTATCTTCTTTATTCCTCTTGACATAAAAAAGGATTGATAATAGATTTTGCATAATACACCTTTTTATTTGCCTAAATATACACAATTAAAAAGACATTATAATACAGTAAACCGTTATGTGTCAAACACTTTAACGCCATTCGGTGACCTGTTTTAAATTTTAAAAAGGTCACCGAATGGGACACCTTTTATTTGATTTTAGATGATATCAACTGACATCATTAAAAATGAAAAACCCCGTAAACATTGAAGTTTACGGGGTTTTAGTTTAATTTGAAGCCTTAAAAGTACTCGAGGCGGGAATCGAACCCCGTAAAATGGATTAAAACAAAATAATAAAATTTCAATGTTTTCGGTGCTTTTCAGCTTAAAATAAATGTTTCTTTTTAATCCGTTTTAGTTTATTTTGTGTTACTTTGTTACTATGCTGTTACTTTTCAGATTATGAACGTAAAACTTAGAACAAAGAAACTTAAAGATGGAGGGGTAAGTTATTACCTGGACATCTATTTAGGCCCCAAAAATCGGATTTATGAATTCCTAGGAATTAAAACCGTAATGAAAGGACCAAGCAAAGATACACCGATTCAGCGAAAAGAAAAAAAACGCCTGGCAGAATCTATTGCTGCACATAAGGAGATTGAAATTCTTAGTCACAATTCAAATACCACATTTACTCCAAAGCATATCAAGAACATGAGCTTCTTTGATTTTGCAGATAATTTCATTCTCAATTATCCAAAACGAGATATTAGGATTGTTGCTTCAGCTTTGAATAAGTTCAAAGAGTTTTCTACCAATGATAATATAAAAATAACAGATGTTACTCCGCATATGATGGAGCAGTACAAAGAGCATTTAATAAAAGATCCTGCCTTATCTGGGGAAACTCCGCATAATTATTTCACCCGGTTTAAAAAGATTCTTAGGAGTGCCAAAAGACATGGCCTGATTAAGGAAATGCCAACTAGTGATATTATATTTTCAAATCCCGGAAAAGAAAACAGTCTATCTAAGGAAGTTTTAGAAATGGAGGAATTGAGGATCTTATCCAAAACCCACTGCGGAAATGAAGAAGTTAAAAAGGCATTTCTTTTTTGTTGTTATACCGGCCTGGGTTTATCTGAAATTAGAAAGCTTACCTGGTCCCACATAAAAGGGGGGCGACTCAATATTTCCAGAAGTAAAACGAATGTTAGGATAAACAACGGTTTAAATACGGCTGCGATTCGTCTAATTGGAGAGACAGGGGATCCTTCAGAAACCGTCTTTGGGATTAATGGAATAAGTGATAATGCGGTTAATAAAAATCTTAAAAACTGGTTAAAGCGTGCGGAGATTGATAAGAAGATTACTTTCTATTGTGCCCGGCATAGTTTCGCTTGCCTTTTATTAATGAACGGGGCAAATTTAAAGAGCGTGGCTGATGCTATGGGGCATACCTCTACTAAAACTACTTTGAAGTACTTAAACCACGTTGAACGCCTGAAAGATGATGCTATTAACAATATACCGGATCTGGAATTATGAGAAATGATAAATACTTTCCTGAAACTTCAAGTGCATATGAAGAAAGCAAGAAAATAGGTCTTAAGCCTTATAAAGATCTTCATGGAATTGAAAATTTTATTCATTTTTTAAATGAAACTTTTCAAAATGAATACCTCAACTATATTAAAAATGAGGAATATTTTCCTGGATGCCCATTCCGGATCTATAAAAAGCATTATCAAAGAAGATTAGATGAATATTTTTTGAAATATCCAGGCGCAGATCAGGAGGAGTATTATTTTTTAGAAGAAGAAGATCAAGTGATTTGGGCTCTAATTCAATTAGATTATGATAATAAAAACAACTTTTATAAATTTTATCGTCATTTGAAAGAGCGTCCACATTGGGTAAATCTAAACTTACCGCTGGAAAAAACTAGGGATTTTATTGATGATAGAATCAGAGAATTAGGGCACGGTTTTCAAGTAGCAGGATTAAACTATCACGATCACGATCCTTTTGATATACCAAACCTTCCTAGGCAGTATTGGGAGCCGCGAATAAATCCTAATGCAGAAGGACCAAAAGATATTAAACTTATTGAACCTGATCTACCTCTTCCTGAAAATTCAAGCATAGAATTTTACCATATAGAAAACGAGCAAGGCGTTTATTTTATAGATGATGATCTTCTATATATTGATAAAAAATGTACATATTTTGTTTATGATCTTGTTTCCCGAATCATAATGCAGAAAAAGGAAATTGCCCCGGATCAAGAAGAAAAGCTGAAGGAATTAGATTTAGTGGCTGAAAATGCTTTTCCAACTTACCTATATAAAAGATTTATTCAGGCTAAGGAAATTCCAAAATGTGATATTTTAAATGGGAGTACGCTTCTTATAGATCTTTATGAAGAAAACATTCAACAGCTTCAGGAGTGGGTAAGGCAAATTCAATTTATTTATAATGCACTTTCTGAAGATCCTGCAAAACGAATAATATTAATGCAAAAGGTTGAGGATCTTATAAAATGGCAATTGGTTATTCAAACCTCTAAAGCTTACCAGGACGAATTTAACCGGGTCCTGAATTACTTTCAAGAGAGCATAGTCAAACCAGAAGTAAAAATCCTTAAGGTCCCTCATTCGGGATTGGATAAAGGTAAGGGCCTTAAATTATCTGCTAAAGAAACCGCTTACCTTGCCTATTACTTTGTTGAAGCAGGCGAATACAAATTAACTGATAATATTGGAACCCTTAAAGATTGGGTTTACTTTTCTGAAATAGCTAGTGGGGCGAACTCTGATAATATTCGAAAAGATTTTAAAAAAATCGAGCACAATAAAGATTTAAGATTACGAGCTTCAAGGCTATCTACAATTAACAATACCCTCACTTATATTAAATGCAACTTTCCTGACAAAATAAAGGTTATTGAAAAAGCTCAAAAAGAACTGGAGCAAGTTCAAAACTAATAAAATTCCCGCATTCTCAATTTTGGTAATTACCCACGGTATATTTACTCCCTTTATTTCTTCTTAATTCGCTTTGTACTTGAAAAACAAGTATGACTTTGGCCAAAGGTGATCCTTAAATCATAAGCGAATATCCAATGAAAAACAATAGAAATTTAGAAGATAAAGAGATGTTAACCTTAGATGAACTTTCGGAATATACCGGATTTTCTAAGGGAACAATCTACCAATTAACTCATTTTAAGAAGATCCCATATAGCAAGCCTTTAGGAGGTAAGTTATTTTTTCAGATGAAAGATGTTCAAGCCTTTTTAAAGCAGAACAGAGTAGCATCAAATGATGAAATTGAGCGCAAAGCAACCAAAGCTAGAATGACAGCGTAAAGAAAAAGCCCTGAGGTTTACCAGACCTACAGGGCTTAAATATTTTGTCTCATCAAAAACAAAAAACTGAATGACAAAAATACTTCAAAAAAAGAAAAGAACTGTATTACAGTATCTTAAAGTTAAGGGTCATTACACCATTAAGCTCTTGAATCTCAAGTTCCCTTACTTCCTATATTCAAACCAAACCTTTATTAAAGATGTCTTCTTCCATGGTTCAACCTTGCAGAAGATGCAAATGCAGTTAGCATGTTTCACATTACCCGGATCTTCCAGGCCCTTAGGATTAATACCAGAAATTTATTAGAATGGAGAGTACCCCCCCTATAACAGTGAACACTTATAAAATATCCCGGCAGTGGTTCGACTGGTGTTTTGAAAATCCCGATAAAGCTAAACCTCCTCACGGAATAATTTACTTTTTTGCCCTGGATCAAAACAACCGTTTTGGTTGGAAAGAAAAGTTTGGTTTTCCTGCTCTTCATGCTATGGAGGCCACAGGAATAAAATCAAAAAACACTTATTATAAAGCTTTTCATGATCTAGTGGAATGGGACTTTTTACAGATAATTAATAAGTCAAAAAACCAAAATACAGCAAATATTATATCCATTCCCGCTGTATCAAAATTTAAGTCAGCAGGTAAGTCAGCAGGTAAGTCAGCACTAGATTCAGCGAATATACAGCAAGAGGACAGCGGAGGTAATGTAGATAAACAATTAAACAAAGAACAATTAAACAAAAAACAAGAGAGTAAAGAAAATCCTCTCGCATTTGAATTTTTAAGAATTAGTAAATCTGAAGAGTTAAACATTTTCGAGATGCAAAATAAAAAGCAGATAGAAAATTGGCAAGATCTAATTGATTCTTTTAATGATACCGTTGAAATAGAAATTAGCAAAGGGAAAATTGATTTTGAAGCTAATCAGTTGCTCCCACGGTTCAGGAAATATACCCGGTCCTGGATCAGTAACCAGGGTAATATAAAAACCAAAGTCTCATCACATAAAACTCAAAAAAATGGAATCCAAGAACCAACAATTAACCGTCAGACAGCAGGCACTATCGACAGTAATCTCAAAGACTGGTAGTCTTACAGAAATGGAATTTGCGAAAAAGACTGGTACATTTTCAAAGATTCGAAATATGGAACTTAATCATGTAAGCACTGGAATTGCAGTAATTTTTGTAAAGGTGGCCAATCTATCAGGTTTAAAAGATCCTATCAGCAATATCAATAAATTGGATATCAGGGAAATGATAACAACCAGGTTCAAGAGTTATTCCCTGGAAGAGATTAATTATGCATTTACATTAGATCGATATGGGTACCATGGAGACCCCACACCACATTACCAATTGTTCAATGCTGAATATGTAGCAATAGTGATGAATAAATACATCAAGTGGCTTGATAGCATTAAAAAAAATCCATATTACACTGAAGATCCAAAAGAAACTTCTCCGGAGGAACGAGAAAGCATAATGAACACCGGAGTTATTCGGGTGTTTGATCGATATAAAGAAACTGGGGAACTAGAAAACAAGTATATAGATCCTTGTTATAATCATCTGTACCATAAAAATCTTCTTCCTCAGCATAAAAAGTATTTCCGTAATAAAATTATTAAAAAAGCTATTAAAAGGATATTTACTGAAGTAACCTGCCATACTTACCAGGAACAAAATAAGGTTTACCAGTTAAAAGAAATCCAGAATGGGAAAAAAGCATATAAAGAAATGTGCAGAAAGATCATAATTACAACCTATTTCCGGATGCTCATTAGTAAAAAAATAGAAATTCAAAACCTTTTGTAAAATGATAAAAGGAGATGCTAATGAAAGGGTGAAAATTCTCCAGGATGAAGTTCTTTCAATGACGGCAATAGATCAAATATTTCTGAAAAGGGCACAGAAAGAAAGAATTTCAGATGATCAAGCTATTAAGCTGCTGAATTATCTCAATTCATGGGATAGTTTTGAGGAACTGGAAAGCTTCTGGTTCTGGTATTATGATCCAAGGAACCCGAAACAATGGTACAAGATCTTAAATCATATTTACAAGAGAAGTATTACCCCGACTTATTTAATGAATTAACCAATAATAAAAACCATTAATGAAAACTAGACAATTATTTAAAACAGAACCAGAAAAAGAACAGGCAACCAAAACCTTTAAAGCCTGGAAGAATAACAAGAATCAAAACATTGAGATTTTCTCAGCTGATCCTACAGCTCTTTTCCGGAAAGGAAATAAGATCCTGGTTGATGGATTAGAAATGAGAGTGGGAAAGGTCCAGATCAATGACAAAGAAGTGAAGATTAGTAACGGTCGAATTACTGAAGTAACAGCATTGAACGCAAAAACACCCGGTACCCGAAAGGTTTTTAAACCTTCTGGTAAGAAAATGACTGGTACCCTGGTTACCAAACCAGCTGCAGAAAAGAAAAGACCCACGGAAAAGCCAAAGGTTGCTAAAACAACTGCAGAAAAGAAGCCAATTGAAAAACCCACGGGAAAATACCCTCTTCTTGGTAATGAGAGAATGTTATATATGAGGGCAAAAGACGGTAAAAAATAAAAAATCTGGTATAAATCCTCAGTAATTATATGCAATGAATATCACTTTGGACATATAAATTCTTTTTATACCGGTAGAGGTTTTAATGAGTGGATGGGAAACCCCAGTAATGACAGGCCTTTTAAAATTTGAAACGTTCAATTAAATCAATTTTATGTCATTAAGTGTCCTATAGAGAACATAAAAAGTTTTATCAATTTAATTAAGTGGCCACCAAAATATAAAAATTTATTAGTTGCCAAGATGTTACTAAAAATCTTTAAATGCCTTTAAAAATAGGATATTTAAGTACCTATTAGAGGAAATGAACCATAAAATATGAATGAAGAAAACACATCAATAAAGAAGTTAAAAAGGGATTTCAACAGGTTATTCAACTCCCGGAAATATCAGAATGAACAATTACAGATAATGGCCGAAAAAGGATTATACCAGGAGGATCAGATCAATCGGATTAGGTATCTGTTTTCTGATGAATTTATAGAAGATTTTTATAAGGCATGCATTCTCCTGGAGAAAGAGAACCCAAATATCAAAGCAGTTTCAAAACAAGTTAAAATAATAAATCTAAAATTAAATTAAAACAATGGCATTACAAGACAGAACAGAATTAGAGCAATTGATTGGAACGAACATAGCAACTAACAACTCCAAGCAAATTACAGCTAAGGATATGAGAGAGGTTTTAGAAGCCCTCTCTGAATCAAAGTACAACATCAAGAGTGATAACCTGAAAGAAGTTAAGTATGAAGGTGATATTACCCTTCAAGATAAACTGGCAGGACTTTTCCGGGAAGTAATTAAAAGAGGTAGTTTTTCGGGCCTGGACATTGGAGGTCATCAAGTTAGCGATACACTAATTGTTGATCCGGATGATGTAATTGTAGATACGGCAACAGTTACTGGAACAGCTAAAAATGATACCATTGTTAGAGTTACTTTCAAACCTGAAGCTGGAGACATAACTCTAAAGGCAGTGATACCAATATTTCATTTTACTGGTTCAAATGGGGATGCTTCCAATGATGTGGGATATCCGGTCATTAAGATTATATCTTCTAACGAATTGCATGTTGCAATGGGCGAATTCAGAGGGCAAGTACAAAGTTTAAAAGTTGAATTTATTCTAATATAATGGCTGAAAAAAAACCAATCAAAAACAAAAACAAAATGACACCAGTTAAAGAATTTACACCAGTACTTATGTACGTAGATCATGAGAAGATTAATGTATTAATGAAATCTGCTAAGGAGACTGAGGAAAGGATCAATAATGGTCTTTCTCAAATTGAAAATTTCCTAGGTAACAAGATCGATGACCAGGAAAGGCTTTCCCTTTTGAAAAATGGAGGCACCTACTTACATCAAAAAATAAAAGAACATTTTCAATTTCCTAATGCCAGTGATCAGTTCAATCTTGAATCAATGGGAAAGGTGGATGAATACGAACAGATGAAAAAGGTATTAGGGAATATTTGGGCCGCTTTCCAGTCTTTTAATTTCGCTGTTGAAGATGGAAAAGTATTTTTATCTGAGGAAGGTATAAAAGACATTATTACAAAGAATACTCATTCCACTCAAAACGATGCACAAACTGAAGCTTTCAAATTAGCTGAGAAGCTTTCAAAGGATTTGAATAAAGCAGTTGAAAAGAACTGGATAGGAAACTTTGATGTAGAGCAAGTAAAGAGAGGAATCTTAATTATAAATACACAGGGTAAAAATTTTGTGCCCAACTATCGAAATATTTCTGGAATGAGAGCTGATGGAAGCGTATCAATGTATTAAATTTGGGTTTTGATTAGGCTGTTTTCAAGGCCGTCCTTTGCTCAAGGGGCGGTTTTGTGTTTTAATTAATTTTTTCAGTTGAATATTCCGGAACCTTTAATAGGGTTTCAACAGGGATTTGTTTTCCTGCATTATCAAAGAAAGTATCAATTCTATAAAGGCTTTTCATATCAATTGAAATTATGAATAATAAATTTTTAGAGTAAATAGATATATTTTTTTTGTTTTTGATAGCTAGTTTATGGAATTCAGAATTCTTTTGATCATTACTCCAGGAGGGATCTATATAATTACTAAACTCATTCAATAAATAAATATTAAATTCTGTTAAAATGGTGCGTGCTTTGTCGTTTAGCCAAATACTGTCATCAATACTTTCTCTTACTTTTTGACAAAGATGATTAAACAGCGCTTCAGATGTTAAGTAAGTATGAACAACATGGCCATCTTGTTGAGCAAAACTGGAAAGGGTAGAAGCTACCACTCTTGTTTTTTCATAAGCCTGGATTCTTTTATCTAAAATCTTCTTATAATATTCTTTCTTGTAATTTCTTCTTTGAATTTCCCAATTAAACCAAGATCCTAAAATTGTTGACAATAAAGAACTTCCTAAAATGGCTAATACTATTTCACTTGATGACATATTAAATTTGAGTTTTGTTAAAAGAGTAATATATTATATTACTTTTTAGTTATTATCTGGAAGGTTGGTATAAATGGCACTATCTCGAATGATGGTATAAATGGTTCAGTTTTAAAAAGCATGCTATTCATTTCCGGGATATCTTCCATAACGGCATCAACCCTTTTATTTTCCAGGTATTCTGATATAAAATTGATAAGATCCTTTCTTTCCTGGTCGTTAAATTGATCCAGGACAGGTTTTAAAAATTGAAATGTTTCTGTTGCATCCATTACAAAGTCTTTTGCCAGTAATATAATATGTTACTTTTTAATTTTGTTTCCAGTTATTTCCTATAGAAATTAAATTCTATCTCCTGGAAAAATGATTTTTGAAGTGTCCAGTTTTTAACAGTCTCTTTTTCATTTCCTGAATACTCATAACAGGATCAACTTTTTTCTTTTTTGGTTTTTCTTGAACTGGAGAAGCTGATATTAATTTAATTAATTCCTTCTTTTCCTTATCAGTTAATTGATCCAGGGAAGGCTTCAGGAATTGGTATGTGCTTTTTGCATCCATAATTAAAATTGTCAATTAGTAATATAATACTCAGTTAGTTTCAAGTTAGGTCCTGAACCCTCGTCCAAGCAGCTAATTATTTTTTCTTCATCCGGGTTTTCTGCCGTTGCGCTAAGATCTTAGCTATTTCTTTTTCCGGCAAAGCTTTACCCTTACGGGCGGAGCTCTCAGATGCACCACCACCTTCAAGCTCCTTCTTCAGCACTATCACGTGCTCTTTAATTAAATCTGCAAAGGCTTCAATTTGATTTATTCTATCCAGGATCTTATTGTTGTTCATATTATAATTTCTTTTCGTCTGAGTTAGGAATCGAACCTGCACTCCCTTTTGGAATAGAACTAACTTCTAAGCGCTTTAAATCAATTTCGCCTACTCTCATATATTTTCCATCCCGTTCTACATACAAAGGCTCTCCTGTATTGCCCATGGTAGGATAAAACAATTCTCTGATATCTAACTGGAGGTAATCCGCTATTGCTTTAAGATCTTTCCCGGCCGGAAAAGATTTACCAGTGATGAGGTTGGAAGCTGTATTAGTGCTTACTCCCATAGCTTCAGCAAATTCTTTACCGGTAATACCTCTTTCTTTAAGAAGCTCTTTTAATCTCAATAATTCCATATTTTAATATTTTAATGAGATCAAATATACAAATCATTTTGGTATTAATTAAAAATAATAACAAAATAGTTTGTAGGTAATACAATAATGTTTTACATTTGTAATACATTAATCACAAAATAATTTGTATTATGAAAAAGCTACTTATAAAATTAGGCCTCTTCAATAAAACAGAAATGACTTTAGACGAGTACATAATTTCAATCAGACCTACGACGGTAAAGCTTTCTTGCACTGTGATTAGAACCAATTCTCAACAAGGGAATAATAAAAGAGATGATGGTCCAGAAGAGGCTGGCTGTCTAGTAACTGCATAATATTAATAAAAATACATCATTATGAAAAATGCAAATTCAACTTCAACCCGAATATCTGAGGACTATATTAAGGATCATTCTGATTTTTTGTATGACCAGATTGAAAAGAAGGATAAGATAATTGAGAGGTTGTGGTCTCTGTTAGGAAATGAAAATATGGAAAACGAGATCACTAAAAACTGGATAATCTACAAGTAACCAGCAATTTATAAAAATATAATGATATGGAAATGAAAAATAAAAGCGTACTCACACCGAAAAATTTTACCAAAATTCAAAAACTTTTTGCAACTGAAAATGATTATAGAGAAATGATGCAATCACTCAGGGAAACTAGGAATGGGTTGTTTAAAATTTATGAAGAACAGCCTAGATATTCAAAAGCAATTATGCCTAAAATGGAAGCTTTGAACAATTTAATAGCTGCCTTAATAGTAGATGATTTGCCGCACCCTTGGCTAGAAGAAGCGCAAACATTTAAGGATGATAACCCACTACAAATAAACTAAAAAATATAGCCATGATAATTTTAAACAGAAAAGACGAAAGGGAAATTAATATAGTTGGATGCGAGATCCGGTTAACTCCTGCGGATATCCAGAAGGTAGCGGATCAGCAAAAAGTAAAAGATTATTCGATAAAGGAAAAGAAGGTTTATACAGCGGAACGAATACCCAAACTTGAATATTTTGAATACTGGATTTCGTATTGAAAACAGAATTCTGTTATAACCTCTCAAACAGAAAAAATAAAACGGCACGGTTAATTTCTATTAATGCCTAAATCTGTTGATTATTAGACAACTAACAATAACGAATCAAGAAATTAACCGTGAGGGCAACGGTGAAACAACGGTAATCTAACCGTGGGCTCAACGGTAAAACAATGGTGGAAATGCACCGTTGAAATCAGAAAAATACTCGGAATTACTCGGATTCAAAATTATATTAATAAATAGGGGAGGGGGGTAGTAAAATTTCCGTGAAAAATCAAAAATGAATAAATAAACCAAATTTTAATTATGAGTGGATTTGAAAATTTTAGCGCAGTGGGTAGAGTTGATGATATCCAAGAATTATTCATTAACTCCAAAACAGGCTTTACAAAAAGAACCTTTACAATTACAGCCGGAAAAGGTAAGGCTATGCACCTGGATCTACATTACCAGAAAACTCAGCAACTGGATGGAATAAAAAGAGGTGATCGGGTCCATGTGGAATTCACAATAAAAGGGAAATCACTTCAAAACGGTAATAAAATTAATAATCTGATAGTGGAAAAAATCACAGCGCTTTAATCAAAGCTTCTAAGTTTCTTAGGAACTACAAGGTTAATTTCTTATGCTATCCTATAAGGAATTTACAACGGTACGGTTGAAACGTATGTATATGCCTTTTAGCCTTTAAATCAACACTTTAAAATTCAGGTCAACGGTTATGAATGGTTATTCAACGGCTTTTGCAACAGTTAAGGAGTTTACGGTTCAACGGCTTTTATGGAAATTACCAACGGTAAATAAACGGTCTCTAATGGAACCGTTGAAAAACCATTTAACGGTAAGATTACGGTAAGGGTTCCTGCCGGCCTTTCCGGTTATAGTTTGCCAGTCAATAATTCCAATTCCAATCTCACCTCTATCCAAAAATCAATTCTTTCCTGGATTATTATATCTCTTAAAGTAATAGCTTCATAATCGCTCAAAATTTCACCTACTGTAAGTAAAGCACATTCTTGAGCAATCTCATAATTATCTACTGGAGCTTCATTTTCCGGATAGGTACGTGTAGTGGGAAGAAATTTTAATAATAAATCCCAAGCTCTATCCTTAGCGTTCATTCTGGATCTTATCAAAGTTATATTTTAAGTTAATAATTCACCTTTAAAAGGGTTGTTTTTGTAATTCTTGTTACTATTTGGTTACTGGGGAAAAGAAAACCCCTGTAAATACAGGGGTTTAGGGCTTATATTCGTACTCGAGGCGGGAATCGAACCCGCACATCCGAAAATACTGGATTTTGAATCCAGCGCGTCTACCAGTTCCGCCACTCGAGCAAGTGGATGGCAAAATTAAAAAAAAAATCTGTTTACCAATCATAATTCAGCAAATTTTATTTTTTTAATCACACCGGTATCCAAATCAACCGCAGGGAATCCCAGAAGTTATTAGTTTCCGCTCCAAACCCGCTCAAAACAAGACTTTTAACTTTTAACAGGAAGTAGTCCCCGTATAGGACTATTAGAAGGAAATTAATTTATAAATTTGCAGCGCTATATATTTAAATCGATATTTTAATCCTCAAAACACAACCCAACATGCCTGATGTAATTAACCAAGCTATGATTTTTCCCTGCACTCAAAGCCTGGTTTTGGCCGAGAAAATAGCAAAAGCTTATGGAATCCCCCTTGGAAACGTGATAACAAGCCATTACAGCGATGGAGAATTCCAGCCTTCCTTTGAAGAATCTGTGCGAGGGGCACGTGTATTTATTATTGGTTCCACCAACCCCGGAGCCGATCACCTTATGGAAATGCTGCTTATGCTGGATGCAGCCAAAAGGGCTTCCGCACGCCATATCACGGCTGTCATGCCATATTACGGCTGGGCACGTCAGGACCGTAAGGATAAACCCCGGGTGCCAATCGCCGCAAAAATGGTGGCCAGTATCCTGGAAACCGCCGGCGCGACCCGTATTATCACCATGGATTTACACGCCGATCAAATTCAGGGATTTTTTGAAAAACCAGTCGATCACCTTTTTGCCTCCACCGTATTTTTACCTTACCTGAGAAGCCTCAACCTGGATAATTTGACCATCGCTTCTCCCGATATGGGCGGGTCAAAACGGGCTTATGCTTATTCCAAAGCACTGGAAAGTGATGTGGTAATTTGTTATAAACAACGCGCCAAGGCGAATGTTATCTCGCATATGGAACTTATAGGGGATGTCACCGGGAAAAATGTGGTGCTTGTGGATGATATGGTAGATACCGCCGGAACACTTGCCAAAGCCGCCGATGTGATGATGGAAAGAGGCGCAATAAGCGTTCGGGCAATATGTACGCATCCCGTCCTCTCAGGAGAAGCTTATGAGCGTATTGAAAATTCACAATTATTGGAATTGATCGTAACCGATTCCATTCCGCTTAAAAAAGAAAGCAAAAAAATAAGGGTGATAAGCTGTTCCCAATTATTTGCCGATGTGATGAAAAGCGTACATAATAATGAATCCATCAGTTCTAAATTTGTGATGTAATTCTTGAGAGAAAAGAATATAGAGAAAAGAGAATAGAAAAAAGACTAAAGAGCCAAGAACCAAGACTTGAAAAAGTTAGAAGTACGAAGTTAGTAGTATGAAAGTGGAAAGTTTATAGTTTGGGGTTTAGTGTAAAACCCAAATCCGCGTAATTCTTTTTAATTCGCGTAATTAGTCCTTTTCCAAACTCCAAAAAATAATTCATCTTTATAAATTCAAAAGCTGAAAAAAAAACCGCATCTTTGCAGCCTAAAATTTTTAAAAATGAAATCACTTACGATCAACGGATCTAAAAGAGAAAGCGTCGGCAAAAAGGCAACGAAAGCCGTACGTAATGCTGGTAAGGTTCCTTGCGTACTATACGGAGGGGGTAAACCAATGCATTTTGTAGCTGAAGAAGCTGCATTTAAAACACTGGTGTATACTGCCGATGTGCATACTGTGGTGCTGGAATTGGAAGGGGGCGACAAGTTTGACGCCGTGCTTCAGGATATCCAGTTTCACCCTGTAAGCGACAAAATCCTGCACGTGGATTTCTACCAAATCTTTGGAGATAAAGAAATCACAATGCAAATTCCTATTCACACAAAAGGTGTAGCCCGTGGAGTTAAAAACGGTGGGGTATTGCGTTATAACTTACGCCGCCTGAGAGTAAAAGGGCTTCCCGCAAATTTACCCGAGTTTATCATAGCAGATGTTACCAACCTTAAAATTGGTAATAAACTTTATGTTACTGCAGTAGAAGATAAAGCTTTTGTAATTCAACATCCCGATAACACAGTGATCTGTCAGGTGAAAACATCACGTAACCTGATTGCAGAACTTGAACCGGAAGAAGAAGAAGTTGCAGCAGGAGATGTTCCGGCTAGCGAATCTGAAGAAGAAGGAAAAGAATAATAATTCTTTTTTAACTAAATTTAAAAGCATTCCTCCCCGATTAACGTCGGGATTTGGGATGCTTTTTTTATTTTTACCAAAATTAAACCTATGCTGGCTTTCTTCGGAAGAATATTGAGCAAGAAAAAACCCCGGGAAGAAGAAGATCCTATGAAAAAATTTTTGATTGTGGGACTTGGAAATATCGGTCCCAAATATCACCACACCAGGCACAATATCGGTTTTAAGATCCTGGATCATTTAGCCGAAAAAGAAGAAGTGAGTTTTAGTACCCAGAAATTGGGTGATGTCACCAGCTTTCGGTTTAAAGGCCGCACCTTTATCCTGCTCAAGCCGAGCACTTTTATGAACCTTAGCGGAAAAGCTGTTTTGTACTGGCTTACCAAAGAAAAGATCTCGTTGGAGAATTTATTGATAGTAACCGATGATCTGAATTTGGAGTTTGGCGCCATTCGGGTAAAAACAAAAGGCAGTGACGGCGGGCATAACGGATTAAAAGACGTGCAGGCGCATTTAAATACCAGCAATTACAACCGCTTTCGTTTTGGAATTAGCGGCGATTTTTCCAAAGGAAATCAAATTGATTACGTTTTGGGGGAATGGACCGAAGAAGAAGTAAAATTGCTGCCCGAACGTTTGGAAAAATCCCGGGAACTAATTAAATCCTTCGGAACCGCGGGGATTAACAATACAATGAATACTTTTAACGGCAAATAATTTTCTCTTGAAAGAACATAAAGGAGCACACGCTTTTAAATGCGACCATCCCACTGTAGTTACCATAGGAACTTTTGACGGAGTGCATGCCGGGCATCAAAAAATTATCGAACGCCTGGTAAATGAAGCAAAAAGCAGCAATCTGGAATCGGTGATACTTACGTTTTTCCCGCATCCGCGGATGGTTTTGCAAAAAGACAGCGATATCAAACTCATAAATACCATTGAAGAAAGAAAGCAGATCCTGGAAAAATCGGGGATAGATCACCTTATAATCCATCCCTTTACTTACCAGTTTTCAAGACTTAGCGCCTTGGATTTTGTCAGGGACATCCTGGTGAATAAACTCCACGCAAAAAAGATCATTATTGGCTACGATCACCGTTTTGGAAGGAACAGGACTGCCAATATAGAAACCCTGAAGGAATTCGGGAAGCAATTTGATTTTGAAGTGGAGGAAATCAGTGAAAAGGATATAGAAGATGTGGCAGTAAGTTCTACGAAAATCAGAACTGCCTTGCTGGCCGGCGAGGTGGAAAAAGCAAATACCTATTTGCAACATCCCTTTGTCCTGACCGGAACAGTGGTCAAAGGCAGAGAACTGGGAAAGACATTCGGCTATCCCACGGCTAATCTAAAAATAGAGGAAGCTTATAAATTGATCCCAAAAAACGGGGTTTATGTGGTGCGTTCCAAAATTGATGATGAGCTTTTTTACGGAATGATGAGTATTGGCACAAATCCAACGGTAGGTGGAACAGAAAAAACCATCGAAACCAATTTCTTTATGCCGGAGATGGATTTATACGGAAAAAAATTGCAAATTGAAATGCTAACAAGGATCCGGCACGAAAAGAATTTTGATACCATAGAGGATTTAAAAGCGGCATTAAAACAGGACAAAGCTTTTTCTGAACGATTCATCAAAGATAACTATGCTTAACAAGTGGTTATTCACCCAAATTGACAACAGCGCCCTGGTGGTGTTTCGTATCATTTTTGGGTTATTGATCGCACTTGAAGCTATTGGCGCAATATTTACCGGCTGGATCCAACGCAGCCTTATCGAGCCACAGCAAACCTTTAATTTTATTGGATTTAATTTTTTACAACCCCTTCCCGGCAACGGGATGTTATATTATTACGCCCTGATGGGCCTTTTTGGCCTTCTGGTAATGGTTGGTTATAAATACCGCATCAGCATAATTGCTTATACAATTATGTGGACCGGCGTTTACCTGATGCAAAAATCATCCTACAACAACCATTATTATTTATTGATGTTGTTGTTAATCATAATGTCCTTTCTGCCCGCCAACAGGTTTGCGGCCGTAGACTCCAGGAATAACCCCTCCCTGCGATCCATTTCCATGCCGCGTTGGGTTTGGCTGGTCATTGTATTGCAGATGTGGATTGTCTATACCTATGCTGCCGTGGCCAAATTATATCCAGACTGGCTCAATGGCAGTTTTCCTTCAGTTTTAATGAAATCCAAACAGGATTATTGGTTGGTGGGCGAATTCCTTCAGCAGCAATGGGTACATTATTCCATTGCCTCCTTCGGGTTATTATTCGATTTATTGATCATTCCGTTATTGCTTTGGAAAAAAACACGGATTTTCGCTTTTGTAGCAGCCATTTTTTTCCACCTCTTCAACAGTTTTATCTTTCATATAGGGATCTTTCCATACCTGGCGCTGGCCATAACACTTTTCTTTTTCCCTTCAGAAAAAATAAACAAATGGTTTCTTCGGAATAAAAAGAAATATTACAACCTGAATGAAATTAAAGTTCCTTCGTACCGGAAGCCTTTATTGCTAATTTTATCCGGATGGTTTATCCTACAAATAGCATTACCGCTCCGGCATCATTTCTTTCAGGATGATGTGTTGTGGACAGAGGAAGGACATCGCCTTAGCTGGCGGATGATGTTACGCAGCAAAAGCGGCAGAAGCACCTTTAAAGTTGTTGAAGCAGGCTCCCGGGATACCCTATATGTTGATAAAAGTCAGTATTTAAGCAAAAAACAAATGGGTGCGGTCAATTCAAAACCGGATCTGATATGGCAGTTTGCGCAACGCCTTAAAAGGGAATATGCTGAAGAAGGCAAAAATGTACAGGTTTTTGTGGATTCCAAGGTGAGTGTCAACGGAAGACCTTTTCAGCAATTTATCGATCCAAAGGTGGATCTGGCAGGAGAAAAATGGCATCATTTTAAACATCACCGCTGGATATTACCTTCAAAATTAGACTGATATTTTTACGGGCTTTCGTTACATTTGTCGCTTATTAAAAATTATTTGGCCAAATGTTACAAGTAAGCAATATCAGAGCGCATAAAGAAGCCTATATACAGGCGTTTAAAAAAAGAAATTTCGATTCCGAAAACATCCTGAACGATGTTTTGAAACTCGATGAAATCCGCCGCTCCACCCAATCAAAACTGGATGAAACTCTGGCCGAATCCAATCAGCTTTCCAAAGAGATTGGGATCTTGTTTAAAAACAAAGAACATCAAAAAGCGAGTATTTTAAAGGAGAAATCGGCTAAACTGAAGGAAACTTCTAAAACTTTTTCCGATGAATTGAATACTACTGTTCAGGAGCTGGACAAGCTTTTATATACTATTCCCAACGTGCCTCACGACTCGGTTCCTTCAGGTTCCACTGAAGATGACAATGTGGAGATCTTCAAAGAAGGGGATATTCCCGTACTTCCCGAAGGTTCCCTGCCGCATTGGGAACTGGCAAAAAAATACGACATCATCGATTTTGAGCTGGGCAACAAAATTACCGGCGCTGGATTTCCTGTTTATAAGGGAAAAGGAGCTAAAATTCAACGTGCACTTATCGCTTATTTTTTGGATAAGGCTGCAGATTCAGGCTACAACGAATATCAGTTACCCCTTTTGGTGAATGAGGCATCTGGTTTTGGCACTGGACAACTACCGGATAAAGAAGGGCAAATGTACCACGTGGGTGAGGACGATCTATATCTAATCCCAACCGCTGAGGTGCCAATGACCAATATGTTCCGGGATCAAATGCTAAATGAAACGGAAATTCCCATTGCCTGTACGGGTTACACGCCTTGTTTTCGACGCGAAGCAGGCTCGTACGGCGCACATGTTCGCGGCTTGAACCGTTTGCACCAATTTGACAAGGTGGAGCTGGTACGCATTGAAAAACCCGAAAATTCATATGCGGCTCTTGACAAAATGGTTGAGCACGTAAAAGATTTGTTGCGGGATCTGAAATTACCCTACAGGATCCTTCGCTTATGTGGCGGCGATCTTGGGTTCACTTCAGCCCTGACCTTCGATTTTGAGGTTTTTTCCACCGCACAGGACCGTTGGCTGGAAATAAGTTCTGTTTCAAATTTTGAAACCTTTCAGGCGAATCGCTTAAAGCTTCGGTACAAAGATAAAGAGGGAAATAAGCAGTTAGTCCATACTTTAAACGGAAGCGCCCTGGCTTTGCCACGCGTTTTAGCCGGAATCCTTGAAAATTACCAAACCCCTGAAGGAATTAGGATTCCTGAGGTGTTGATTCCTTATACTGGTTTTGATTTAATAGATTAATTACCGGAGAACCAAGAATCAAGAACCAAGACGCAAGAGAAGAGAAAATAGAAAAGAGAAGTTCAGCTATAGTTCATTGCTAATAAGCAGTAAATTGTTTTCTGCGAAAATCTGCAA
>Ga0307486_1001328_pt1 | contig 19321 bp, 18 predicted proteins | sample CBIW02metaG_FD_203663 | JGI IMG/M metagenome (GOLD analysis project Ga0307486, IMG submission 203663) | Sea-ice brine microbial communities from Beaufort Sea near Barrow, Alaska, United States - CBIW 0.2 | ecosystem: Environmental > Aquatic > Marine > Coastal | place: USA: Alaska | collected...
CGTCGACGGCGTGCCGGAGCCAGGAGCGACCCGCGTCGTCGCGCACGAGTGCTTTGGGCCGGCCGTAGCGAGTGCCGCCACTGGCGGCCAGCACGAGCCCGGCGGTGCGGAGGGGCGGCGTCTGCATGCCTGCCATCGTAGGGTTTTGGGGCCGTTCCTGCGTGCGCCGTGCGCCGTGCGCCGCGCGCCGAGCCGTGAGTGTCGGGCGCCGAGCCGTGAGTCTGAGCCTCGATCGCGGCTTTTTCAGCCCGAAACTCACGGCTCGGCGGGGTGACAGGTCAGCGGCGGTGACGTGTGTGCGCTCAGGGGCAAGCGACGGGGCGATACGCTCGACCAAAGCCCAGTCCCGCTCGGAAGGTGCCCGATGTGCGCTCAGATTCTTCAGCCGCAGTCTTCTTCGCCGTCAATGGCTGCGGTCGTGCAGGACGGCAGCCTCAGATCCGATCATTACCTGCCCGCTACCCGGCACACCGTGCTCTGGGGGCGCCTGCCGTGCGAGCGTGATGTGGGTGTGATCACAGTCGACTCCGGCGATGAGGTCGTGGTCGATACGATCAGCCACGAGGGTGTGCTCGAAGATCAGGGCCGCGACCCCGCCGCGTTCTTCGGCAGCCATGGTGTGCCGCGCACGAGCGTGCTCGACGATGCCGTGGCGCTCGCCGCCTCGGACTTTGACCGCGACCCGAACAGCGACGGGCCCCACGTCGTGACCGGTCCGATCCACGTGCGCGGTGCCCGACCCGGCGACTTGCTCAAAATGACCGTGCTCGAGGCCACACCCCGGGTGCCCTACGGCATCATCTCCAACCGGCACGGGCGCGGCGCGTTGCCCGGTGAATACCCGCTCGGTGCCGACAACGTGAGCGTGTTCGCCGCCGTCGAGGAATTCGAGGGCCGCCAGGTCGGCACCCTCCCGCTCGTGCCCGGCGGCGACCGGGTCGTGCGGTTTCCGCTCCAACCGTTTCTCGGCATCATGGGCGTCGCGGTCGCGGGCGACGTGCGGGCACATTCAGTTCCGCCGGGCGCTCACGGCGGCAACATCGACATTAACCTGCTCACCGTGGGCTCCGCTCTCTACCTGCCGGTGCAGGTTCCGGGGGCGCTGGCCTATGTCGGAGACCCGCACTTCGCCCAGGGTGACGGCGAGGTGGCGCTCACGGCTATGGAGGCGAGTCTGCGCGTTCGAGTGCGTTTTGACGTGGTCAACCAAGCGGATGCCGTCACCCAATTCGGCACCCTGGTCGGCCCGCTCGCCGAGACCACCGACTTTCTCGTGCCGACCGGTCTGAACGCCGACCTCGATGAGGCCGTGCGGGAGTGCGTGCGGGCAGCGATCAACCTGCTCGCCGCCCGCTACGGCATGGACCGTACCCTCGCCTACGCCTATCTCAGCGCCGCCACCGATTTCAATATTTCGCAGGTGGTTGACCGGGTCACCGGTGTGCACGCCCGAATAAGAAAGTCGGACTTTTGTGGCTGATTCCGCCCGCCCAGCAGCAGTGCCGGCCTTCGATACCAGTATTTGGCGGGTTCTGGGCGATCCGCTCGTCGGCAGCGAATCCGACGGCCCGCTGAGCGGGAAGACCGTTGCGGTCAAGGACCTCTATGACGTGGCCGGTTTCGCCGTCGGCGCCGGTGTGCCGGAGTATTTGATCGAACAGGCCTGTGCGACCGACAGCGCTCCAGCCCTGCTGGCGTTGCTGGGAGCCGGCGCGAGGGTGCGCGGCATTGCACAGACCGATGAATTCGCGTACAGCATCGCCGGAGCCAACGTGCACTACGGCACCCCGCCGAACCCGCGCGTTCCCGGTGCTCTGCCTGGCGGGTCGTCGAGCGGGCCCGCCAGCGCGGTCGCGCTTGGCCAGGCCGACATCGGGCTCGGCACCGACACGGCCGGGTCGATTCGTGTTCCGGCGTCGTACCAAGGCCTGTGGGGCCTGCGCAGTACGCAAGCCGCCGTCAATCGGAGCGGGCTGCTGCCGCTCGCGCCATCGTTTGATGCGATCGGCTGGCTCACCCGCACACCGGACGTGCTGCGAGCCGCCGTCGTCCCATCGGTGCAGCCGCAGCTGCAACGGGCAGCGCCGCACCGATACGCGGTGCCGGAATTCGTCGGGTTCACCCTCGACGACAAGGTGCAGATTGCTTTCTTCGGCGCCGTCAACCAGCTGGAAAAATCGCAGCATATGCCACCGCTCGATATGGCGCCGATCGATATGGTCGACGTGGGCGATCTTGCCGCATTGTTTCAGGCCTTTCGAACGGTGCAGGCGGCCCAGGCGTGGAAGAATCACGGCGGTTGGGTGCGTGCGCATCCGGGGGCGCTCGGCCCGGACGTGGCGGCCCGTTTCGACTGGGCGAGCCGGGTGACCGTCGGAGCACACAGTGCGGCGCAGGACGTGCTGGGTATCGCGCGCGCGCGGCTGGATCGTATTGTGAACGATCGGGTACTGCTGCTGCCGAGCACCTCGTCGCCGGCGCCGGGTCGCGAGAGCACGGCAGCAACTCTCGACCGCACCCGCACGGAAACCCTCGCGTTGACCTGCCTCGCCGCTATCGGGGGCTATCCGGCCCTGTCGGCCCCGCTGCTGAGCGTCGCCGGAGCCCCACTCGGGCTGTGCCTGATCGGACCCCGATTCAGCGATCTTGCGCTCATCGACGCTGGGGTCGGCGTGGCCGGCGCGCTCGCATCCTGACCCCGGTTCCCCTAACGCGACATGCCGGTAACGTGCACGAAACGTGCGCTGCCTAAACTGTGAATCTGAAACATTCGTTTCATCGTGCCGAGGGAGTGAAACACATTTCCAGCCTTCCCATCAACCCACCCCCGCGGCTGCTCATGGGTCCCGGCCCGATCAACGCCGATCCCCGGGTGCTCCGCGCCATGGCAGCCCAGCTCGTGGGCCAGTACGACCCGGCCATGACCGGCTACATGACCGAGACGCAACAGCTCTATCGCACCGTGTTCGGCACCGCGAACGAGCACACGCTGCTCGTCGACGGCACCGCCCGCGCCGGTATCGAAGCCGCCCTGGTCTCGCTGATCGAACCCGGCGACCGTGTGCTCGTGCCCATCTTCGGCCGGTTCGGCCACCTGCTGCGGGAGATCGCCGAACGAGCCGGCGCCGAAGTGCATGTGCGGGAGGTGCCCTGGGGCCAGGTCTTCACGCCCGCCGCGATTGAACAGGCCATCAGGCAGACGCAGCCGAAGCTGCTCGCGATCGTGCACGGCGATACCTCGACCACCATGATGCAGCCGCTCGACGAACTCGGCGCCATCTGCGCCCGTCACGACGTTTTGTTCTACACCGACGTCACCGCCTCGCTCGGCGGCAACACCGTCGAAACGGATGCCTGGGGCCTCGATGCCGTGACCGCCGGCCTGCAGAAATGCCTGGCTGGTCCTTCGGGATCGGCTCCGTCGACGTTCTCGCCGCGCGCCGCCGCCGTGATCAACGCCCGTAAAAGTATCGAAGCCGGGCTGCGCGAACCGGGCGATCCGACGACGAAGAACCCGATCCGCTCCAACTATTTCGATCTGGCAATGCTGTTCGACTATTGGGGACCGAAACGGCTCAACCATCACACCGAGGCCACGACCATGCTCTACGGCGCTCGTGAGTGCGCCCGCCTGCTCGTCGACGAAGGCCTGCCGCAGGCGGTCGATCGGCACCATGTGCACGGTGACGCGATGCTCGCCGGAGTGCAGGGTCTCGGACTGGACACGTTCGGCGACATCGGCCACAAGATGAACAACGTCGTTGCCGTCGTCATCCCCGACGGCGTGAACGGCGACACCGTGCGCAGTGCCCTGCTGAATGACTTCGGTATCGAGATCGGAACCTCGTTCGGCCAACTGCACGGCAGGGTGTGGCGCATCGGCACCATGGGCTATAACGCCCGCAAAGACACCGTGCTGACCACCCTCGCGGCGCTCGAGCAGGTACTGCGCCGCGCGGGGGTATCCGTTACCACCGGCGGCGGGGTGGGCGCCGCCTACGACCGGTATGCGGATGACCAGAATGTGGACGCACCATGACGACGTCCGCGGCCGACATCCTCGACCGCTGCGACGAACTTGCCCGGCACAGTTCGCTGCCCGACGGCCGCATCGAGCGGGTCTATCTCTCGCCCGAGCATGCGGCCGTCAACGCCCTCGCTGCCGGGTGGATGACCGCGGCAGGCCTGACTACCTGGCAGGACGCGGCCGGCAACCAGTGTGGCCGGCTGGAGGGAGCTGCTCCTGACCTGCCAGCGCTGCTGCTCGGTTCGCACCTCGATACCGTGCCCGCAGCGGGACGGTACGACGGAATCCTCGGAGTGCTGCTCGCCATCGCCGTGGCCGAACGTCTGGCGCGTTCCGGCCGCGCCCTGCCGTTCGCGATTGAGATTGCCGCCTTCGGCGATGAGGAAGGCACCCGGTTCGGCACGACCCTGCTCGGCAGTCGCGCCCTCGCCGGCACCTGGCAGAGCGAATGGTGGCAGCTACGCGACCAGAACGGCGTCAGCCTCGAGGCGGCCTACCGGTCGTTCGGACTCGACCCGGCGTGCATCGAGGACGCCGCCCGCCCAACGGCAGATCTCATCGGCTACCTTGAAGCCCACATCGAGCAGGGACCGGTGCTCCACGATCGCGGCATCGCCCTCGGCGTTGTGTCCTCGATCGCCGGCGCCCGCCGGTTCGGCATCGTGATTGAGGGGGCCGCTGGGCATTCGGGTACCCCGTGGGCGCTGCGTCGCGACGCGCTGGCCGGTGCGAGCGAAGTCATTCTCGCCATCGAACGCATCGCGCGCGACGCCAACCTCATCGGCACGGTCGGCCACCTCGCGTTGTCTCCCGACGCGGTCAACGTGATTCCGGGGCGGGTCGAGTTCAGCCTCGACTTGCGCGGCGAATTCGACTCGCACCGCGACCGCGCCTGGACACTGATCGAAGAAACTGCCCAGCTGATCTGCACCCGCCGAGCATTGACGGTGACGAGCGTACAGACCCACGCTGCACCGGCTGCGCACAGCAGTGCGCACCTGCGGGCGGCCGTGGCCGCCGGTATTCGTGTGGCCGGATCAGTCGCCGGTGCCGGCGTGGACGTTGCGGCGCCGCCGAGCCTGTTCTCGATGGCCGGCCACGACGCCATGGCGATTGCGGAACTCACCGATATCGGCATGCTGTTCGTGCGGTGCCGGGACGGAGTGAGCCATCACCCCGATGAGTCCGTGACCGAGGCGGATGTGGCACTCGCGCTCGACGCGTTCGAAGCGGCCGTACTGGTGCTCGCCGACCAGTACGACGCCGAAGAGCTGGACGTTGAATTCGATGCCCGAGCGGCCGCGAAGTGACCGACACGATGAACATCGGACAACGCATCGACGGCTGCTACGGGGCATTGTCGCCGCAGGAGCAGCGGGTGGCCGATTTCATCCTCGATCATCTCAGCGACCTGGCGGTGTACAACGCGTCTGAGCTGGCCAGGCTCAGCGGAGTTTCCAAGGCGACAGTGTCTCGGCTGTTTCGTCGACTGGGGTTTCAGGATTCCGCCGAAGTGCGCGAACACGCGCGCACCCTCCGCAGTCACGGCGCTCCGGTCGGCGGGCCGGGGGCATCCGCCGGCACGCCGTCGAGACTGGCCGCGCACCTCGAGGGCGAGAAGGAGAATCTGCGGCGGCTGCTCGAGAACTTCGAAGACGGCCGGCTGGATGCCGCGTCACGACTGATCGCGAACGCCGACAACGTCGTCGTGATCGGGCTGCGCAACAGCTACCCGCTGGCCCTGCACCTGCGACAACAACTCGCGCAGGCCTGCAACGCTGTGCGGCTCGCGCCGCTCCCCGGACAGTCGATCGGCGAGGATCTCGCCGGACTCGGCCCGCGCGACGTGGTCGTTCTGCTCGGCTTTCGCCGTCGAACGGCGGGGTTCGGCCAGCTCGTCGCGGCGATCGAGCGCCGGGGGATTCCGCTCGTGCTGATCGCAGACTCCTCAGCCCTCCGGCACGCCGACGGCGCCGCCGTGTGGTTGGAATGCCCGATCGACAGCACCAGCGCCTTCGACAGCTATGCCACCGCCATGAGCCTGATCAACTTGCTCGCGACCGGTGCGATGGGGGCGCACGTACGCGAGACCCGCACTCGCATCGCGGCCATCACGCAGGTGTACGAAGATCTCGATGAGCTCGAAGCGCCATGGTGATGCAAACTCTCCTAGATTGGGCATCATGTTGACTCTCACCGCCCCGGCGCTGCGCGACTCACTGCGCGCCTGCCTCGCCGTCGACCGCTGGGTCGACGAGGTCGCGGCCGGCGCCCCCTACTCCGAAGCGAGCGCGCTGGTCGAAGCCGCGCGGCGTGCCGCGACCCCGCTGTCACGGGAGGAGGTGGATGAAGCCCTCGCCGAGCATCCGCGCATCGGCCAGACGCCAACCGGAGCGGGGGCTGCGCAGCAATTCTCACGCCGCGAACAGGCATCCCTCGACGCCGACGATGTCGACCTTGCCGCCCTCCTCGCGGCCGGAAATCACGACTACGAGGCCCGATTCGGTCGGGTTTTTCTCATTCGCGCTGCCGGGCGAACCCGCGCCGAGATTCTCGGCGAGCTGAACCGGCGTCTCGAGCTGCCCGATGATATCGAGGCGGGGATTGTCGCCGGCGAATTGCGTGACATCGCCCTGCTGCGCCTCGCCACCCTGCTCGAGGCGAGTGACGCATGAGCGCCGCCGAACCGTTGCGCAGCCACGTCACGACGCACGTGCTCGATACCGTCACCGGTCGGCCCGCAGCGGGCGTGACCGTCACTCTCGAGCAGCGCGTCGGCACTGCCTGGGCGTCGGTCGCGACCGGCGAAACTGATGTCGACGGTCGCCTCGCCGCGCTGGGCCCGGCCGCCCTGCCGGCCGGCCGATACCGCATCGGGTTCGACACCGGGGCGTGGTGTGCCAGCCTCGGTCGCGCCACGTTCTATCCCGAGGTCACGATCACCTTCGACCTCGCCGATGTGGGGGAGCACTATCACGTGCCGCTGCTGCTTGGCCCGTTTGCCTACTCCACCTATCGCGGCAGCTGACCGCACTGAGCCGTGAGTTTTGAACCCCGAGCCGTGAGTATTGGCTCACATATCGCGAAAAATGGGCTGAAACTCACGGCTCGGCGAACGATGACGGTCAAAACTCACGGCTCGGCGAGCGGATGCGCACTACGCCACGACCACACGGCCGCCGCGCACGTAGACTCCGGTGATCGCGGGTTCGCGTAGGGCGAGGAGCAGCGCGAACAGGGTCTGTTCGGCGGCGAGCGTGGCATCGTCGGCGCACACCATGTTCTGCAGCACGAGTGCGAGGGGCTCCCAGCGATCGGGGTCGATGAGCAGAAAATCCGCATCTTTGCCGAGGTCGAAGTTGCCGAACCGGGCCTCCATGTCCAGGGCGCGCGCCCCGGCGAGTGTTCCGGTGAACAACAGCGCGGCCGGGTCGAGTGCCACACCGGCGTTACCGGGCTCGGACAGGTGGGCTTTGTAACAGTCGTTGAGAACCCGCGCGAGGAGCCATTCGTCGCCCCCGCCGACATCCGTTCCCAGCGCGACGTTCACACCGAACGCGTTCGTGCGACGCCAGGGCATCGTGCCCGAGCCGAGGAACGCCTGCGAGGTCGGGCAGTGCGCGATCGACGTGCCGGTCTCGGCGAGGCGGGCCAGCTCGCTGTCCTGGCAGTGCACGGCGTGGGCCAGAATGCTGCGGGGGCCGAGCAGGCTTTCGCCGCCGCGCGCTGAGCCCGGCAGAAAGCAACCGTCGTAGGTGTCGAGGTAGGTCTCGGTCTGATACACCGACCGCACCACGTCGATCTCACCGGTGCCCGGCCGGTTGTTCTCGTTGAGGTGGCTGTGAAAGTACACGCCGCGGCCGCGCACCGATTCGTACAGCTCGCCCAGCCCGGCCAGGGTTGTCGGCGTCACCGACAGGCTGAACCGTGGCACGAGCGCGACCTGCAGCAGCGCGCTTTGGGCGTTGCCGGTGTCGACGGCGTGCCAACGGTCGATCTCGGCGATGCTGAGTTCGATGGCCGCCTGCTCGCTGGTGAGCAGGGCCCCGGCGCTCTTCGTTCCGACGGTCTGAATGCCGCGCCCGCTCACCAGCCGCAGGCCGGCCGCTTGCGTCTCTTCAAACAGGGCGTCCTGGGCCGGTGCGAACGCGGAACCGAACACGAGGGCGCTCGTCGTACCGACGGATGCTCGACGCCGGGTGAAATCCCGCGCGATCTGCCGCGCGAACCCCGGGTCCGCCAGTCGGGACTCAGCCGGAAACACGCACTCGTCGAGCCATTCCAGCAGCTGGCCGCCACCGTAGGCATCCGTCGAGTAGGCCTGCGGAAAATGGATATGGGTGTCCACAAATCCCGGCACGAGAAATCCGGTTCGGGTCGTCGGTAATTGGGCGAACGCCGTTGGCAGCTCGGCGAATGGGCCGACCCAGACGATCGTGCCATCGACGCCAGTGACGAGAGCGCCGTCGGGCAGCGAGACGAGGTGATCGCGGGCCTGGGCAGCCGTCGGAGCGCCGGCAATGTGAAAAATATGGCCGCGAAAGACCTCCGAACCCGATGTCTGGTGCATAGCTGCTGACCTTATCGTCAGACCAGCCCGGTGTACGAGTCCCAGGCTGGTCCGGCATCGGGAGCGTCGTCGTGCGTGATTGTCGCCTGGATCAAACCATAGGGCCGGTCGGCCGCGTGATACACCTCGTCGTTGTTTTCCACGTCAAACGGCGAGAGGTCGTACAGAAAATGGTGCTTGTTCGGCGCGGACAGTCGAATCTCTGCGATGAACGGATAGGCCTCGAGCACGGCTTCGCCCATGCGATACAGCGTTTGCTGCAGCGCGAGGGAGTGCACGACCGCGAACTGGGCCATCAAAATCTGTTTGATGCCCGTGTAGGTGGCCTCCCAGTCCACGTCGGTGGTCATGAAGCGCCAACCGGCGGTGATCGACGTGGCCATCAAACGGTCGTTGGTGGGCTGCAACAGCGTGTATGGGTCCTGCATGAACCCGGCGAACTCCGAGCCGGTGGACTTGAGAATGATGAGGTCTTTCAGCCCGCCGACCACCCACACCTGTTGCGCGGGTCCGGTGCCCTCGACTGTGATGGCTGCGGTGCGTACTTCCTGGCCGCGGCGCACCCAGGTGTGGTTGTGCTCGGTGCCGTCCACGACCACACGTTCCCAGGCGAACTCCTCGATCTCAATCCTGGCGCCGGCCACCGGCTCGATGTGGTCGACGAAGTGGGTGGCGAGGTCGATGCCATAGCTTTCGATCGAGAGCAGCCCCTTCTCCTTCGCGAACGAATAGGCCGTCTGCTTCTGCGTGTCGGTCGGGAGCACGTGCATCTGATCGCCGATGAGGTGGGCGGCCGCAAAATCGCCGTGCAGCGCCGTCGACACACTTATATCGTGAATCTCATGCCGAGGAGTGTCCCGGTAGATGCGCACGATGCGGTTCTCCGCCTTGCCATACCGGTTGGATCCGAGAACGATTGACATGCGGTGCTCCTGACTGGTTACTGGCTCGTGAACAGAAATCTGCAAGCGGATGCGGCCGGTCACCGCACGAGCAACGCTCCCGTCGGCGTTCGGGCCACGTCGTCGTTCGTCGAGAACACCTCGCGGCCGGCCAGCCACGTCGTGTGCACCCGCCCAACCAGGAGTGCGCCGTCGAAGGCGCTGATCTTGTTCTTGTGCCGCAGGGTTTCGGCGTCGACGAGAAACTGCTCGGCCGGAGCGAACGCGACCAGGTCGGCGTGCGCCCCGACCGCAATGCGACCCTTACCGGCAAGGCCGATGAAACGAGCCGTGGCGGCGCTCATCCACTCGACGACTTGCTCAAGGGAGACGTTACGGTCGCGGGCTGCCGACCAGACGGCGGCGAGGCTGACCTGCAGCCCCGAAATTCCGCCCCAGGCGAGCCCGAAGTCGCCGCCATGGCCGAGCTTGAGTTCCCGGGTAGCCGGCGAGTGGTCGGAGGCCACGAAGTCGATCGTGCCGTCTGCGAGCCCGGCCCAGAGCAGCGCACGGTTGGCCTCGTCGCGGATCGGCGGGCAGCACTTGTAGCTGGTGGCGCCGTCAGGAATGCACTCTGCGGCAAAGTACAGGTAGTGCGGGCACGTCTCCGCTGTGATTGGCAGGCCGGCCGCTTTGGCGGCGCGCAGCAGCGGAAGTGACGTGGCCGAGGACAGGTGCAGAATGTGGGCGCGCACGCCGGTGCGCTGCACCACATCGAGAACATGCTCGATCGCGGTCGTCTCGGCGCCGGGCGGGCGGCTCGCCATAAAGTCTCGGTAGCCGTCGCCGCCGCCGTTCACCGCTTCGTCCAGTACCTGAGGATCCTCCGCGTGCACGAGCAGCTGCCCGCCGAATGCGGCGATCTCGGTGGCGGCCGCGTGCAGCTGCTCCAGGGTCAGGTTCGGAAACTCCTCGACGCCGCTCGGCGACAGGAACACCTTGAACCCGAACACTCCCGCGTCGTGCAGTTCACGCAGACTGCCGAGGTTGGCCGGAATCGCGCCGCCCCAAAACCCCACATCAACGGAAGCCTTCGCCCCGGCCGCCCGTCGCTTGCGTTCCAGCGCGGTTACCGACACCGTCGGCGGAATGCTGTTGAGCGGCATGTCGATGATCGTCGTGACGCCGCCCGCTGCGGCGGCGAGGGTCGCGCTCGCGAAGCCCTCCCACTCGGTGCGGCCAGGTTCGTTGACATGAACGTGCGTGTCGACCAGTCCGGGGATAAGGACCTCATCGGGTGCGAGGTACACGTCGCGGTCGGCGTGGCCGGCATCCGTGTGCGGCGTTTTGTCGATGGTGGCATCGATGGGCAGAATCGCGGTGATGACGCCGTCTGCCACGCATACGGCAGCCGGAATGATGCCCTGGGGGGTGAATACCCGTTCGGAGCGGATGACGAGGTCGGGGTAGGTCATGCGGTCCTTTCGGGTGTTTTTCGGCGGCGTTCCGGCGCATTCAGGGTGTCGCGTACCGGGGTTCTGGCGGGGGCTGCGCCCCTGATTTCACCCTACTGAAATCGGATTCGATGCATTGGGGGGTTTGGAAACGTGTCTGACATGCCCCGTCGATCCGTCCGAAATATGTGCGGTCGTGCTCGCGGTGAAAGACGGCCGGCCCCCCCCCGTCAACCGTGCAGCAGGCGCCAGATGCGATCGCGTGACATGGGCAGCTCGGTGGGGCGGATGCCGATGGCGTCGCGCACGGCATTGGCCAGGGCCGGGGCGACCGGGTTGTAGGTGGACTCGCTCATCGACTTCGCGCCGTACGGCCCGAGCACGTCGTGGCTCTGCGCGAAATACACCTCGGTGACCGGCAGATCGACGAGCTGGGGCACGTGGTAATCACGCAGCACCCTTGTCGTCACGGTCCCGGCCCCGTCGAGCACGACCTCCTCGAACAGGGCTGTGCCGAGCGCCTGCGCGACCCCGCCCTCGATTTGACCCCGGCACTGCTCCGGATTCATGACGTAGCCGGCATCCGCTGCTTGAATGGACTGCAGAATGCGCACCTCGCCGGTCGCGGTGTTCACAGCGACCCGAAAGGCGTGCACGTTGAAGGCGAGGGAGCGCAGCGCCCCGTCTTCGCGCCGCGTGGCGGTGAGGTCGACGTCGTTCGCCGCGGCCCAGCCCGCGAGTGCGCTGAGCGAGACGAACGAGTCCGCTCCCACCGCGCGCAGACCGTCGGTTTCGAGCTGCCAGGTCAGGTCACTGCCTGCGTTGAGCGACGCGGCCGCCCCGATGAGCGTCTCGGCCAGCTGGCTCGCCGCCGCGAGCACGGCTGTGCCGGCCACGACGACACCGGCCGAGCCGAACGCACCGGTGTCGTAGCCGGCAGTATCCGTGTCGGAGTGCATCAGGTCGATCCGGTCCACTGTCGTGCCCAGCGCGGTCGCGGCGATCTGGGCGTGCACAGTCGTGGTGCCGTTCCCGAATTCGGTTGTGCCGACCCGCACCAGATAGCGACCGGCGGACGTCAGTTGAACGGATGCCTGCGAGCGGTGGCCGCGCGGTGGTGTGGTCGCGATCATCGACGATGCCATACCGGTTCCGACTCGCCACTGAAGCCCAGCCGGAACGACGGCGTGATTGCCGCGTTTCAGCGCAGCCTCGGCAAGATCGAGGCACTGGTCGAGGCCGTAGCTGCCGAACACAAGGTCGGGGCCTTCCACCTGGGTGACGACGAGCGGGTCGCCGGGCTGCACCGAGTTGAGTCGGCGCAGTTCGAAAGGGTCCAGGCCGAGTTCGCGGGCGAGTTCGTCGAGCGCGCCCTCAATGGCAAAGATGACCTGGCCGAGACCGTAGCCGCGGAAGGCGCCCGACGGAGGGTTGTTCGTGTAGACGCTCCGGGCATCCACTCGCTTGTTGGGCACGTCGTAGAGCGCGACCGATTCGTTCGTGCCGTGGAACATCACTCCGGGGGCGTGGTTGCCGTAGGCGCCGGTGTCGGCGAGCACGCCCAGTTGCAGCGCGGTCAGACGGCCGTCAGCGGTAGCGCCCACGGTCACATCGACGGTCATCGGGTGCCGCACCGGCGTGATGGTGAGTTCGTCGGTGCGTGTGAATTCGTACTGCACCGGGCGTCCAGTTTCGATCACGGCGAGGGTGACGAGGTCCTCGGTGAGCAGCTCCTGCTTGCCGCCGAAGCCCCCGCCGACCCGTGCGGTGAACACCCGTACCGCGGCCGGATCGAGGTCGAACAGGCGGCAGATTTCCTTCTGCACCAGGAATGGAACCTGCGAGCTCGTGCGCAACACCAGCCGGTCGCCGTCGAGCCAGCCGATCGTGGCGTGGGTTTCGAGGTGGGTGTGCGCGATACGCTGGGTCTGCCAGCTGCCGGTCACGACGGTGGTGGCCTGGGCGAGGCCGGCCTCGATGTCGCCGAATTCGCCGTGCAGCTCGGCGACGAGGTTGTGTGCCGGATCGGCCAGGCGAGAAATGACGGCGTCTTTGTCGCCGTGCACGAGGGGTGCCCCGGCTCGACCAGCTAGTTTCGGATCGAAGACGGCGTCGAGCAGGTCATAGTCGACGTCGATGAGCCGGCAGGCCGCTTCGGCGATGGCCACGGAGTCAGCGACCACCGCCGCGACCCGCTGGCCGCGAAAACGCAGGGTCTGGTCAAAGACCAGGGTGTCGTCGGGGTCGTCGAAACGGCTTTCGTGCCGGGCGGTCGAAAACAGGGTCGCGGGGGAGTCGGCGTGAGTGAGCACGCGGTGCACGCCGGGCAGCGCGGCGGCCGCCGCCGTGTGCAGAGACCTGATGCGGGCGTGCGCGTGCGGACTCCCCAGCACGGCGAGGTGCAGCAGCCCGGGAACGGCCACATCGAGGGTGTACGGTTCCAGCCCGCTCACCACGCGCTCGCCCGCGATCGCGCCCGCGGAGGTGCCGACCGGTCCGCGGCCTGACGCTTCCGAGAGTTCGCATGTGCTCGTGCACCCCGGCGCGGTGTGGCAGGCACCCTCCGGCGGGGTGTGCTGGCCGCGAATCGCGTCGTTGATCGATCGGTAGCCGGTGCACCGGCACAGATTTCCCTTGAGGAGCCGCGGCAGGTCAGAGGGGTGGGGGAGTTCGTCGGGGTCGGTGGAGGTGGGCCCAGCGGCATCCGCTTCGATCGCCGCTGCGGTGACCACCATGCCGGGCGTGCAGAACCCGCACTGAAAGCCCGCGGCATCGACGAAGCGTTGCTGCACCGGGCCGAGCAAGCCGGGCCGGCCGAGACCGGCCGCCGTCGTGATCTGTGTGTCGGCGGCGCGAAACGCCGGATAGATGCACGAGTGCACTGGCACACCGTCGACCTGCACAGTGCAGGCGCCGCAGTCGCCGGTGTCGCAGCCCTTCTTCACCTCGAAGTGCTCGTGCTCGCGCAGGAGGGTGCGCAGGCACTGGCCAGGGGTTGCTGTCGTCTCGACGCGGCGTCCGTTGATCTGGAAAGTCACTTTGTGCATGAGCGACCTCCGGCCGGCGCCAGTTCGGCGCGAATTTCCTCGCCCAGCAGCAGGCTCATCGCGCGCCGCCAGTCGGCGGCGCCGTGGGCATCCGTGAACCAGCAGTCGATCGCGGCGATATCGTCGGCCAGAACGTCGGCCGTGGGCAGCGCGGGGTAGCGCAGCTGCACCGGGCGCAGCGTCGCCGCCGTCACGGTGAGTACAAAGCTGCCGGCGGCATCCCGGTCAGTGTCGTCAGCATCGAGCCGCCCCACGAGCACCGCGCCGGAGCGCCCGAGTGTCGACAGAGCGATCTTGCGATACGCGGTCTGCGCCTGCAGCGAGGCCAGCGGCACGTGAATCGAGCGCAGCACATCGCTCGGCGCGAGCACATTGGTCTTGTTCCCCGTGACGAACGACCGGGCAGGCACGAGCACGTCAGTGCCGTCGGCGTGCCAGACCAACAGCACGGCGTCGAGGGCGACGGCGAGGGTCGTCATGGGTCCGGCCGGCAGCGAGGTGGCCAGGTTGCCGCCGACAGTCGCGACATTCCACACCTTGAACGAACCGAACAGGGCCGTGCAGCACTGATAAAACAGCGGATGCGCCGCCCAGCCTTCCCGCGTCGGCAGGCGGGAAAGCTCGGCCAACGTGCAGGTTGCGCCGATGTCGAGCCCGTCGTCGGTCACGGTGAGCGACGGCCAGCCGAAGGTCTGCAGGTCGACGAGGCCGGTGAGGTGGGCGCGGGGGTCGGCGAACAATTCTGAGCCGCCCGCCAGGGGCACAACTGTCGGCCCGAGGCCGGAGAGGTCGCTGCGCTGCCGTGCAGCGATGATCTGGGTCACGGTGCTGAGATCCATGCGTCTCCGTCGAATGCGGGGCCAATTTTATAGAGCAGGCTACCGCACGCGTTGCACCCTCAAGTGACGTCAGGATGTCGGACAGATTTCGTCCGATCGAGGTGGTGCCGGGCCGACGATGCCCGCAGGTCACACGTCGATCGCGTAGACGAGTTCTTCCTGCAACATGCCGAGCCATTCGTAGAGTTCGCGCAAAAATGGGGCTTCGTCGCCGGTCAGGTGCACGACACCGTCGGGGGATATCTGCAGCCGGTCGGCGAGCGTCAGCCGCAAGTCGGTGAGGCTGCGCAGCCACGCCTGCACGGCGTCGGGGTCGACTGCGATGGTGACCGGTTGACGTTCCGTCGAGGCAGCAGCCGCTTCTCCCAGTATGTCGTCGGCGTCAGCCGGATTCGTTCCGAGCGAGTCCAGCAGGATCTTGGCGTTGTGCGTCTTTCGGTCGAGCAGGTCGGTCGCGGTGAAGCGGCGAAACTCGGCGGCCGCTTCGTCGTCGTCGAGGTAGGCGGCGGGGAGCAGTCGGCCGAAGACGCCGTCGCTGGCGGCGAGCTCGGGATCGGCCGCCCCGGCATCGAGCATATCCACGAGCTGGCCCGTGGCCAGGCGCAGCAGGTCAAGCTCGATCGGCTCGAACCAGGCGAGCAGGGTGCCGGATTCCTGCAGGGTGAACCGTTGCAGTTCGCTCATTCGTCGGCCTTGGCCAGGGTCGCCCAGAGGCCGTAGCCGTGCATGGCTTCGACGTGGCGTTCCATCGATTCGCGATTGCCAGTGGCGACCACGGCCCGACCGTTGTTGTGCACCTGCAGCATAAGTCGTTCGGCTTCTTCCGGGCTGACACCGAAGTAGCTGCGAAAGACATAGGCAACATAGGACATGAGGTTGACCGGGTCGTCCCAGACCAGCGTCACCCACGGTCGATCGAGTGCTACGGCTTCGCGCAGCTCGGTGTCTTCGGCGGTCTTCGTCACCCCTTAAGCCTCACACGCTCTCACCGGGTTTTCTACCGTTCTCGTCATACTTTGCCGTGCGGTGTGCGGGTTCGGGGCGAGGGAATATCCTTGGAGTATGACGTCTTTTGCACCATCGTCCGCGGCTACGCCGTCGAGTACCACCGCACCCGGAGCGCAGCACCCCGGGTTAGTACCGCTGACCAATATCGACGTTGAACGCATCCGCAACGATTTTCCGGTGCTGCACCAGACTGTGAACGGGCATCCGCTCACCTATCTCGACTCTGGCGCAACGTCGCAGAACCCGATCAGCGTGCTGGAAGCCGAGCAGGAATACTACGAGCAGCGCAATGCTGCCGTACACCGTGGCGCGCACACGCTCGCCGTCGAAGCGACCGAGGTGTTCGAGGCTGCCCGCGAAAAAGTCGCCGCGTTCGTCGGCGCCCAGACCGACGAGATCGTCTGGACTTCCAACGCCACCGAGGCCATCAACCTCCTGGCGTACAGCTTTTCCAACGCGTCGCTCGGTCTCGGCGGGCCGGGCTCCCGCCGGTTCAGCCTCGGTGCCGGCGATGAGATCGTGGTCACCGAGATGGAACACCATGCCAACCTCATTCCCTGGCAGCAACTCGCGCTGCGCACCGGAGCCACCCTGCGCTTCATCCCGGTGCGGGACGACGGCACCCTCGACCTGCTCGCCGCATCGGATGTCGTCGGCCAGCACACCAGGATTCTCGCCTTCACGCACGGATCGAACGTCACCGGAACCATCAACCCGGTTGCCGAGCTCGTGGCCCTGGCCCGTCACGTCGGTGCGCTCGTCGTGCTCGACGCCTGCCAGACCGTGCCGCACCTGCCCGTCGACGTCACGGAGCTCGATGTTGACTTCGCCGTGTTCTCCGGCCACAAGATGCTCGGCCCGACCGGCATCGGCGCGCTCTACGGCAAGGCCGAGCTACTCGCGGACATGCCGCCATTCCTCACCGGCGGGTCGATGATCACGACCGTCGACATGCACACCGCCGAGTTTCTCGCGCCGCCGCAACGGTTCGAAGCCGGCACCCAGCGCATCTCGCAGGCGATCGCACTGGCCGCAGCCGTGGACTACCTGCGTGAGACCGGCATGGATCGGGTCGCCGACTGGGAAGCCCAGCTCGGACAGCGTCTGGTTGCCGGGATCACCGAAATCAACGGCGTTCGCCTGCTCGGCCCCCAGCTCGGCGTTGACCGGCTCGGTCTGGCCGCCGTCGAGGTCGCCGGGGTGCACGCGCACGACGTCGGTCAGTTTCTGGACGATGCGGGTATCGCCGTGCGGGTCGGCCACCACTGCGCTCAACCGTTGCACCGCCGGCTCGGCGTGACCGCGTCCACCCGGGCGAGCACCTACCTGTACAACACCACCGACGAAGTGGACCTGTTTCTGGCCACCCTCGCGGAGGTCGCACCTTTCTTTGGAGTCAACCGATGAGTGACCTGCAGAGCCTCTACCAGACGATCATTCTCGAGCATTCGAAGTCCCGGCATGGAGCGGTCGAGCTGACGCCGCTGGCTGAAGCCGTCTCGCTCGGTGCCGCGAACGGCCTGAGCGTGGCCGAGTCTCACCAGATCAATACCACCTGCGGCGACGAGATCACCCTGCGCGTCTCGCTGGGGCGCGATACCCGCGCAGCCGACTCACCCGACGCACCGGACGCTGCGGTGACCGACCTGGTCTGGGCCGGCGAGGGCTGCTCGATCTCGCAGGCATCCGCTTCAATCCTCACGGATTCCCTGCACGGGCTCAGCACCACCGAGGCACGCGCGCTCCTCGACAACTTTCGCGAGATGCTGCGCTCGCGTGGAAAAATCGAGCCCGACGAAGAGATTCTCGGCGACGCCGCCGCCTTCGGGGGGGTCTCGCGCTACCCAGCCAGGGTCAAGTGCGCCATGCTGCCCTGGGTTGCCTTTGAGGCAGCTCTCATCGAGGCGGAGTCGCACTAGCAGCACTGAGCCGCCAGGTTGGCTCGCCGGGCCCGCATGCAGTAAACGGCCGCGTGCGGTACCCAGCAGGCCAGGTCAGGCGGTGAGGCTGAGCTCGGCGTGCAGCGGCCAGTCCTGGTCGTCCAGAATGAGCTGGGCGCAGGCACCCGTGTGAGCGTTGACCACGATGGGAGCCATGAGGTTCACTGTCGTGGCGCCCTCGCCGGGATTGACGACCACGAGTACGAGCGCGTCGTCCGGCGTCGTCAGCGACAGCGCGATCGACTGCTCGCTCGAGATCGTCGGCGTGTAGTTGGGGAGAAAAATGGCCGCATCGAGCACGAACAGTCGCGTCGTCGGGTGAGCGGACGCCTCCAGCGAGTAGAGACCCGAAGCCCCCTCGATCTCGTTGAGCACGAAGTCGGTGAGCGGCGCCAACCCGGGCGGGGGAGAGACGAAGCTGAGGGTCGGGCTGCTGAGTGTCGGGCGGGTGAGAGTCGTGCTCATGAGAGAAAGTCCATCAGGGTTGGTTGAAGTACACGGGCGGTCACAGCGAGCGCGGCCTGATAGGTCACTTCCTGCAGTTTCAAGTCGAGGATGACCTGGCCCAGGTCGGCGTCCTCGATACCGGACCGTCGGGCCTCCAGTGCGCCGGCCTTGTCCAGCAGGGTCGACTGGGCACGCTCCAACTGCACCTGACGGGCACCGAGTTCGCTGCGCTGACCGGTCATGATGGCCATCCGTTCGTCGAGAGATCCGAGGTGGGCGCCTACATTGGCGTTCGCGGTCGATCGCAAGTCGGCCACGATGGTATCGAGCAGCTCGAACACCGATGGGGAACCTGTGTTCACGTCAGCGCCGAAGATTGTGCCGCCATCGGCGTCGACCCGCACGGTACTCGTCGCGCTGATGCGCCGTTCGACGCTGCCCTCACCACCCGTGAATTCATAGGTGACCGGGTCGGTTCCGTTCGCTGGCGGTACCGCGGTAAATGCTGTGGGTGCGTTGGAGCTGCCGGCGAAGACGCTGCGCCCGAGGAATTTCGTGTTGGACTGGGAGAGGAGGTCGGTTTTGAGGCCGTCGATTTCAATGGCGATGGCTTCCTTGGCCGTGGCTGAGAGCGAGCCGGAGTTGGAGCCCCGCACAGTGAGGTCACGCACCCGGTTCATGATGTCAGACACCGATCCGAGGGAAGATTCGATCGTGGTCAGCCAATCATTGCCGTTGTCGGCATTGGAGGTGTACTGATCGACCGCACGCAATTCGGAACGCACTGACATGGCTGCTGCCGCTGCGGTCGGATCGTCGGAGGAGCGGTTGATGGTCTTGAGCGTGCTCGCCTGTTCCTGCAACCGTGCAAGGTGCGTCATGTTTTCTTGCAGATTGCGCTGGGCCGCACGCATCTGCGTTTGGGTCGTCACTCTGTCGACCATGAGCTACCTCCCGACCAATCCGGTGCGGTTGATCAGGGTATCGAGCATCTCGTCCACGGCCGTCATCATGCGGGCCGCACCCTGATACGCGTGCTGGAACATCAGCAGGTTCACATTTTCCTCATCGAGGTCAACCGAGGAATTGGCGAGCTGCTGGTTGGCGG
>Ga0307486_1001329_pt1 | contig 19321 bp, 18 predicted proteins | sample CBIW02metaG_FD_203663 | JGI IMG/M metagenome (GOLD analysis project Ga0307486, IMG submission 203663) | Sea-ice brine microbial communities from Beaufort Sea near Barrow, Alaska, United States - CBIW 0.2 | ecosystem: Environmental > Aquatic > Marine > Coastal | place: USA: Alaska | collected...
CCGACGCCGACACTCCGCGCTCGGTTACCAACGGCCCAACGAAGTCCACTATGGTTATCAACAGCCAGCCCTGGCAGCGTAGAAGAAACCACTAATTCCGCTGTCCGAAATCCGCGCGGCAGCTCAAACAATGAGAAATGCATTCATTGCCTTCGCATGTGGAGCCGCAATCATCTTCGCTGCGGGTACCACGGCATCGGCGCACGAACCCGAGGAGCCGGTGGTGCTCGCAGATACAGCGGCCGCTACGGTCACGAGGGAAGTCACGGAGGCTGGGGCGGTCGTCACGAGGACGGACCACCACACCGCGCTCGGTGGCCAGGTCACGACCCGAACCTATTCAGGCGAGCACTCGCTCAAAGGGGCAGATAGCTTGTGTTCCTTCACAAGCGAGACCACAGAACCGGCGGACTCTCCCGTCGGAGTGGTCTACGAAGAGCGCGAGATTCTGTTCGACGAAACAAACTGCACACTCACCACAGAGATCGGCGAACAGATCGTCGCCGAGGCAAAACAGGAGGGGCATGCGACTTCGGATGTGACGAAGAACCCGGGCTCAACGGTCGGCGGTCTGGAGTCGCAGGCCTCCTCCCGCTCGTTGGAAGCGCCAGTTGCCGCTGCCAGCGCAACTAGGTATGCCTACCTCAAGACCTACTACGAGGATGCAGTCAACATCGATCTCAACTCGGTTACCGCCCGGGTGAAGTGGACCTACAACGGCTCCTGCGTCACGGCAAGTTCGAACCACACGGCGAGCTACGGGTGGTTCACGACCACTCATTGGCAGAAGCACTATTCGACCGTGACCTCGGGTCGTTCGTGCAGCGAGGCATACACCCGCGCAGTCGCCCACTTTTCCAACCCGCCCGGCTTCGTCGGCTGCGCGACTACGTAAATAACACATCAGCCGACCAAGATCGCAGGGCAGGAGGACGGCTCCTACACGCGGATCTGGACCGTTGGGAAGTCTGGCGGCTGCACCAGCTACGTGTACTTCCGAGTGGCCTACGGCTTGCTCTAATGGATGACGCAAGCCGGACCGGCCCGCACTACGCGTGCGTCGGTCCGGCTTGCGTCCACTCCTAAGTCCATCTTCCGGCCGCAGAGCCCGACACGAGCCTAAACTGATTCGACCTACATGCTGTGAGCGCACGGCCCACCAGAAGCGGTTAACGCCAGGAAGCAGGTATAGAAAATGGTCCCCGGATTAGTACTTATGGGCTTCGTCGCGATGCTCATCGCACCACCTCGTTGGCGGTGGTTCCTCCTAGTTACCCTCGCCGGCGGCCTTCTCTGGCTTGGTACCTTCTTCTATCCGACGATGGCAGACACCGGAACCCTGTCGTGGTGGCAACTAGTGCCGGCGGCCATCGGTCTCGGCATGGCAAACACCGCTGCGGGGGCCGCGCCCGGCTGGGCGTTAAGGTACATGTCCCAGAAGGCGCTCCTTGCCGCTATCAGTCGACGACGTGCTCGAAGCATGGGCCGACACCCAGATGAAGGCGCGACGTGAACCTGGTTCGCTGATCCGTCTCGCGGGCCGCTCGCTGTACGGGCTCGGCCCGCTCCTACGCTACTTGACGAGCGGGCGTAAGGAACGAACGGGTGACAGGTTTGGTTTAGGCCGCGAGGGTGAGCGGCTGTTCGGTTAGCGTCGCTTCGAACTCGATCGGGTCTGCCCCAACAGCGGGTGACACTTTTCTTTCTTGGGGCGCATTCCATGCTCGGGTTCGCGCCAAGCGTTAGAGCGCAAAACGAAATTCGACCACGTTCCGTAGCCGAATAACGTCTGCGTGAGCGCCACGCTGAGCCCGCACGCGGGGTCCTCAACCTGCGGCGGAGAAGAGTCATCAGCCGTAAGGGTCCTGGTACTCGAAACCTGGGACCGCGTCCGGGTTGATCACAAGCACCTCGCCAGGCTGGATCGACTCATAGCCTTTTTTCCCGTTGAGCATTCCGATCAAACCGCCGCTGTAGATACACAGCCGCTCACCGATCACACCCTCAACATCTCTGGCCGCGACCGTATAGGTAGCCACACGCCCCTGCTCGTCGTAGCCGACCTCGCCCTCGGCAAACTCACGAGGCCCCATGTCGACGAGGTTCTCAGGACGAAGAATCTCACTGATTGTCTTCCCATCCAGGGTCCCGATGAAGATGTCTGCCGGACCTGTGCAGTCCCCGGGACCATCAGCGGGCAGGCCGATGCCATAGCCCATATCGAGGTAGCCGTCTGAAAAGCCAGTAGATCCCGTTTCGGCAGATGCCGTCGCAGGAGGCTGTTCGGAAGTCGCAGCTGAGTCAGGAAGAACGGAGGCCGCTTCTGGAGTCGTTGATGTCACCATCGGCGAAGGTGCCGGCTCCGGAAACACGGAGCACCCCGCGATGAGAGTTGTAAGCGCGACAGCACCGATCGCCAGACTTGGCAGCTTCATTGCAAGCACTCGATGCCCCCTAGGCTCTCACCACTGAAATCATAGTCGCGCGACACTTGCTCCGAGAAGAACCGCCACAGCGTCCCGCGACTATCAGGCCGGACATGCCGGTGAGCCGTCGCCGTCAGCCGATGCGCAAGGTCGCCCCAGCTACTACTTCTCGCCGCCAGATGTTGGACCTGAACTACACATTGAAGCGAAACTCCACCACGTTCCGTAGCCGAATAACCTCCGCGCGGAGACCGTCGGTGTCAAAGCCCCCGGCGAACCCGAATTCCCTCGCTAGGAAGACTCGATCCGCAGCAGGTCAACACTGGGATCGTGTAGCACGCGATCGAGACACGTCTCTATCGCGCCGTTGCCCACTCCCACGGGACCAAAACTGGCATACCTCAAGTCGGTGTCGCGAAGGTCAGCCCCGGTGAGATCGCAACCGGCGAACCCTGTACCCCGAAGGGACGCCCCGCGCATGTTCGCACCAGTTAGGTCGCAGAGTTTGAAGTGCCAGCCGTCGAGTGTGGCGTGGCGAAGATCAGCGCTAGCAAAAGAGCAACGCTCCAACCACAATTGTCTCGGCCACGACACTGACAAAAGCGAGGCATGAGACAAGTCAAGCCCGCGCACCTTCGCCCCATACCCAGCGCTCACAAGCACAGTCAGGTCGCGTGCCGCGCGAGACCCCTGAGCTTCCATACGGGAAGCATATGCGCAGTACGCGAAATCGGAGGTTGGCCTCCCCCACTCCAGGTCAGCCCGCGAGGCTACCACCCGGATCTCGGGAGTAGGCATGAACCGCACGTTGAAGCGGAACGCGACCTGGTTGGCCGCCTAGTTTTGAGTAGGAGCGTCGCCCGCAATAGCCGCAAGCCCGATCAAGTAATGAGTGCCTACCTCGACAGTCGTGATGGCCTTAAGTTTGTAACCGAGGGAGGCAGAATGCCACGTCGCATCGGGACGGACTTCATGAAGGTAAACGTGCCGCCCCTCGACCTCGAAGATGCTACCGATCCACATCCCACGGCGTTCGTGCTCTTTCTGAATTCCAATGAGCGGGCCCGCAGCCGCGAGGGTCAAGATCACCGCGGCCGTGGCGTCTAAATCCACAGGTGCAGGGGCGACGGGTGGCCACTCTGGTCTGGTCATCGCGTACGCCGACTCGAATGACTTGACCTTGCGTACCCGCTCGACGTCACGCAACCGAAATGCCACGAAGCCGTCGAAGAATCCCCCATCCGATATCTGCGCGAGCAGAGACCACTTCTCGCCTACATCGACGACAAAGCCGTCGAGCCGATCCGCATACTTGGGGCTGCGCTCGACCCGAACCATTCGCTGCCCGTTCATCGCCCGACGGAGCTTCTCCTCAGAGAGCCCCACGGAGGTCAGATCGTTAGACATTAAACCGAAATTCGACCACGTCGCCGTCGTGCATCACGTATTCCTTGCCCTCGATGCGCACCTTGCCTGCGGCCTTCGCGTCGGCCATGGAGCCAAACTCCATCAGGTCGGCGAAGGAGACGACCTCGGCCTTGATGAAGCCCTTCTCAAAGTCCGTGTGGATAACTCCGGCGGCCTGCGGGGCGGTCCATCCCTTGTGAATGGTCCAGGCACGCGACTCCTTGGGGCCGGCCGTGAGGTACGTCTGCAGTCCCAGGGTGTCGAAGCCCACGCGCGCTAGCTGGTCCAGGCCTGCCTCTTCTTGCCCGGAGTCTGCGAGCATCTCTGCGGCCTCCTCGGGAGTGAGGTCGACGAGCTCAGACTCAAACTGGGCGTCCAGGAAGATCGCCTCGGCGGGCGCCACCTGTGCGGAAAGCGCCGCCTTCTTGTCCTCGTCCAGCAGGCCCGCGTCGTCTGTGTTGAACACGTAGATAAAGGGCTTGGCCGTGAGCAACGACAGTTCCTTGATGTCCGCAAGATCGAGTTTCGCGGCCTTAGCTCCAGCGCTCAGCGCGGTGCCGGACTCCAGGATCTCCTTGGCGGTGAGCACGGCGGCGAGGTAAGCCGGCTCCGACCGCTTGATCTTGACTTCCTTTTCGAGGCGCGGGATGGCCTTCTCGATGGTCTGAAGGTCCGCGAGGATCAGCTCGGTGTTGATGGTCTCGATGTCCGATGCGGCGTCCACCTTGCCGTCCACGTGCACTACGTCTGGGTCCTCGAAGGCACGGGTGACCTGACAGATCGCATCGGCCTCACGAATGTTGGCGAGGAACGCGTTGCCCAGGCCCTCTCCCTCGGACGCGCCCTTCACGATGCCCGCGATGTCGACGAACGACACGGTGGCGGGAAGCAGCTTCTGGGACCCGAAGACCTCGGCGAGTTGAGCCAGCCGCGAATCCGGGAGAGAGACCACTCCGACGTTGGGTTCGATGGTCGCAAACGGGTAGTTCGCCGCGAGCACCTCCGAACGGGTCAGCGCATTGAACAGGGTGGACTTGCCAACGTTGGGCAGTCCGACGATTCCGATTGTAAGAGCCACGGGAAAACAGTCTAGTTGCCACACGCCGCGCGTGGGTACGGGCCCGCGTGACAAGATAACCAGATGACTCGTTTTCGCGCCCGTTCCTCTCTGATCTACTCATCCATCGTGATGGGAGCATGCCTCATCGTTGCTGTCGCGACTCTCATCGCCAGCGGCTGGAACCAGAGTCTTCCCGCCCTCGGTTTCTTGGCGGCGCTGGCGGCCTTCGCTTTCGCTGCGTACTTCCGGCCCAGCGTGGACATCTACGCCGAGCGCGTGGAGTTCATCAACGTCGCCACGATCGCGACCGTGCCCTTCAGCCGTCTCGAGTCCATCGGAACCAAGTGGGCGCTCGACGTGCGCGCGGACGATTCCTCTAAGGCCACGGCCTTCGCGGCCCCTGCCCCGAGCGCGATGAAGGCCCGCACCGTCACGGCGAATCAGGCCCACTGGAATCCCGACATCGCCACCCTGATCTACACAGGCGGGCCCGGCACCTCGACGTCCACGGCATCCGGCGCCGCAGCGCACATGGTCGATGACGCCTATCAGGCCTGGAAAAAAGGCGAGACGGCGCCCGATGCCGTCGCCACCGGAGCACCACCAGCCGAGACATCGGAACTAGCCTCCGCATCGGCGATGGCCTCCGAGCCTGACACGACAACAGCCAGCCGGAAGGCGATTACTCGCCGTCCCAACTGGCTGTCGATTGCCGTATTGGCTACGGGTATCGCGCTGTTTGTGCTGAGCTTCTCGCTCAGTTTCTAGCCGAGCTTGCTCCAGTCGATGCCGGAGCCGGGAATGGCCTCGAGCAGCTTCTGGGTGTATTCAGTCTCCGCACCGCTAAAGATCTTGTCTGCAGTACCGGACTCCACGATCTTGCCCTGCTCCATCACCGCGATCTCGTCTGCGACCACACGCACTACCGCGAGGTCGTGGGTGATAAAGAGGTAGGTCAGGTCGAGCTCTGATTGAAGGTCCGCGAGCAATTGCAGAATCTGCGCCTGGACCAGCACGTCGAGTGCGGAAACGGCCTCGTCGAGCACCACAATCTCCGGCTTGAGGGCGAGGGCGCGGGCGATCGCCACACGCTGACGCTGGCCGCCGGAAAGCTCGTTGGGATAGCGCTTAGCAACCTCGGTGGGCAGGGAGACCTGCTCAAGAAGCTCCTTGACTCGGTCCGCACGGGAGTGGTCGTCGCCCACTTTGTGGACACGCAGCGGCTCGCCGATGATCGCGCCGATGGAACGCTGCGGGTCGAGGGAACCGTACGGGTCCTGGAACACCGGCTGCATCTTGCGACGGACGTCGAACAGGTCCTTGCGGGAAATCCCGGCAAGTTGGGTCCCGGCAACGATGATCTCACCGCTCGTGGGCTTCTCAAGGCCGAGCACCATCTTGGCCGCCGTGGTCTTTCCGGAGCCCGACTCCCCCACCAACGCCAAGGTGGTTCCCTTGGGGATGGAGAACGAGATCTTGTCGACGGCGATAAGCGGCTCAGATTTGAAGCCACCCTTTCGAATCGAGTAGACCTTGGTCAGGTCCTTGACCTCGATGACCGGCTTGCTGGCAGCTTCCACGGCGCCGTGGCCGTGCTTGGACGCCAGTTCCGCTACGTCGACCCCAGCTTCGGGTCCACCGACGTGATCCACCTGGGTGCCGGAAATACGGCGCGAGGCCAGCGACGGGGCCGATGCGATCAGACGCTTGGTGTACGGGTGCTGCGGGTCCTGGAGGATCTTCAGGCTGGGGCCAGCCTCGACGATCTTGCCCTGGTACATCACGATGAGCTTGGTGGCGCGCTCTGCGGCCAGACCCAGGTCGTGGGTGATGAGCAGCAGCGCGGTATTGCGCTCTCGCGTCAGCGACTCGAGGTGGTCGAGAATCACTCGCTGCACTGTTACGTCGAGCGCCGACGTGGGCTCGTCCGCGATGAGCAGTTTGGGGTTGGCCGCAAGGCCGATCCCGATCAGCACGCGCTGGCGCATTCCGCCCGAGAACTGGTGAGGGTACTGAGCCATGCGACGCTCAGCGTCAGCAAGCCCGGCCTCCTTGAGGACCTGCACGGCGCGAGCCTGCACGTCCCTCTTGTCGGTCGCGATTCCGTTGGCCTTGATGGCCTCGCGCACCTGGAAGCCAACCGACCACACGGGGTTCAGGTTGGACATCGGGTCCTGAGGGACAAAGCCAATGTCGCGCCCGCGCACCTTGTAAAGCTCGGACTGCTTCGCGTGAGCGAGGTCCTTACCCTGGAAGAGCACCTGTCCGCCGGTAATCGTCCCGTTGTCCGGGAGCAAGTTAATGATTCCGTGGGCGGTGGTGGACTTACCGGAACCGGACTCGCCCACAATGGCGACTGTCTCTCCCGGGTAGATGTCGAAAGAGACGCCCTTGAGAGCGTGGACGATGCCACCCTGAGTCTCGAAACCGATCTCGAGGTCACGGATCTCGACGAGCGGCTTGTTGGGGTCGACGTCGTGGGCTTCTTCCACCACGACGTTCGCCTGCTGCGTGATGTCTGTGGTTAGCGGCTCGTTGGTCATCGGCGCGCCCTCGCCTTCGGGTCAAGCGCATCGCGAATGAGCTCACCGAGCACAATGAACGCGAGCACGGTCAGGGTCAGCGCAAGAGACGGCCAGACCAACGCCATGGGCGATGTTCGGATGGACGTCTGCGCCTTGGAGATGTCGTTACCCCAGGACATGATGGTGTCGCCCAAGCCGATGCCGAGGAAGCTCAGTGTGGCCTCCGCGACAATGGCCGCACCCAGGCTGATGGTGAGTGTCACGATGACGGGCGTCAGCGAGTTGGGAAGCACGTGGCGTAGCAGGGTCGACATACGACTGCGCCCCACCGCCTCGGACGCCATCACGTAATCGGAGTTCTTCACCTGCAGTACCTCCGCACGCAGGATGCGTGCGAGCGATGCCCAAGCGAATCCACCAATAGCAAGCGCGATGGTCCAGACGCTGCGCATGCTGGCGAGGACCGACATCACGACTACTGCCGCGAGGAAGTAAGGGATCGAGAAGAAGATGTCGCCGATGCGCGAGAGGATCGAGTCGACCTTGCCGCCAAAGAAGCCTGCGATGGCGCCCATCGGGATACCGATGACCGCGGTGATCGCGACCACGAGGATACCGACCGCGAGCGAGGTGCGGGCACCCCACACGACGCGCGCATAGACGTCGCAGCCCTGGAAGGTGAAGCCCATCGGGTGTCCGGCCGCTGCCGCCCCGTTGCTATTTGCAAGCTGGCAGTCTGAGTTCGGAGCCACCTCGGTGAACAGGGTGGGCCATAGGGCCATGACCGTCACCAGCGTGACCATCGCAAGCGCGGCGTAGAACAGCGGCCGACGGCGGAGGTCCCGCCAGGCGTCGAGCCACAGGTTGCTCTTCTTCTGGTCGAGCTTGAGCGCATCAACCTCGACGACGGCGTCGTCAATGGGAGCGACGAAGTGTTCGGTGTTCGGGTCAGACATAACGGATCCTTGGGTCGAGGACGGCATAGAGCAGATCGACGAGGATGTTGACGATCACGTAGATCACCGTGAGGATCGTGACAAAGGACACCACGGTCGGGACTTCACTCTTAGTAATCGCGTCGAACAGGACCTTTCCGATTCCGGGAATGTTGAAAATACTCTCGGTCACCGTGGTTCCCGCGATGAGAGCTCCGAAGCTGGCCGCCGTGTTGGTGATAACGGGGATCAACGAGTTACGCGCGATGTGCACGGGAACGATGCGTCGGTGCGTGAGGCCCTTGGCGTACGCGGTGCGCACGTAGTCAGCTTGGCGCGACTCGATCACGGATCCACGCATCAGGCGCATGCCCGTGACGTAGACCGTCAGGGCGATCACAAGCGCGGGGAGGAACATGGCCCCCCAGCTGGTGTCCACGCCGACCGTGACCGGCGCCCACCCCAGCTTGATGCCAATGAAGTACTGGGCCAGGAACATGGCGACAAACACGGGAACCGAGCTGAAGACCAGAGCGAAGATGAGGCTCGCGTTGTCGAACAGCTTCCCCTTGCGAAGACCGGCGATCAGGCCAGTCACCACGGACAGGATGAACTCGAGAACGACGGCCATCAGCACGAGCTTGAGGGTCACGGGGAATGCACGGGCCAGTACGTCGTTGACGGACTGCCCAGAGAAGGTGACGCCTAGGTTTCCAGTGACGAAGTCCTTCATGTACAGCACGTACTGCATCAAGAAGGGCTGGTCCAAGTTGTACTGCGCACGGAGCGCGTCGGCCACGGCAGGATTCGGCGTCTTGTCGCCAAAGAGCCCTGCGATGGGATCTCCGGGCATCGCGAACACCATGAAGTAAATCAAAAAGGTGGTGCCGAGAAAAACAGGAATGGCCTGAAGCACGCGACGAAGGATGTACGTCAGCAAGTGCGAGCCTCGTTTCTTCTAAGGATCATAAGAACAGTGTGTGAATTCTAATGCGACCTTACCGCGCACCCGGACACATCAATGTCATCGGAGGGGTAACTATGGCATGCATTGGGGGTCGCACCGCTGAGCGGCGCGCGGGGGCATTCGACGCCCGAACGGTCAGAACGGCCCGCCCCACCGACAGGTGGAGCGGGCCGAACGGTTGACTAGCCCTTGGTGATTTCGTTGTACAGCGGGACAGAGTTCCATCCGAACTGCACGTTGTTCACGCCTTCGGCGTAGCCGCCATTGACGTTGGAGTACCACAGCGGGATGGCCGGGAGGTCCTGAAGAAGGACTTCCTGTGCCTGCTGGAAGAAGCCGTTTGCGGTATCGGCATCCTCGGCTGTGTTGCCCTGCTGCAGAAGGTCGTCGAACTCTGCACTCGAGTAGTCGCCATCGTTCGAACCAGCGTTGGTGGCGTACAGCGGGCCCAGGAAGTTGAACAGACCCGGGTAGTCCGCCTGCCATCCGGTACGGAAGGCCGTCGAGATGGTGTCTTCGGTCACGTCGGTACGGAATTCGCCGAAGGTCGGGTAAGCGTTACCCGAGGCCTCGATACCAAGCGTGTTCTTGATGGAGTTGTTGACTGCGTCAACCCAGACGTCGTGTCCGCCGTCAGCGTTGTAAGCAATCTGGAAGTTACCGTCCCAGGGGCTGATCGCGTCGGCCTCGGCCCACAGCTTCACAGCCTCGTCAGGGTTGTACGCGAGCACCTCGGCACCTTCGAGGCTGTCGCTCCAGCCGTCGATGACGGGTGAGGTGAAGTCGCTCGCAGGGGTACGAGTGTCGTTGAACACGACATTCGTGATCTCTTCACGGTTGATCGCCATGGACAGCGCCTGGCGACGCAGCATGCCCTCTTCACCGGAGAAGTGATCGAGGCGTTCCGGAATGGTGAACGACTGGAAGATGGCGGCCGGCTGGTTGACAGCGCGCTCGCCCAGGTCGTCCTGGTAGGTCTGAAGTGCCGAGGCGGGGATACCGTCAATGACGTCAACCTGGCCAGCAAGGAGGTCTGCGTAAGCAGCATCCTGGCTCGCGTAGAAGACAATCGTCAGACCGTCGTTGGCAGGAGCGCGCTCGCCCTTGTAGTCAGGGTTGGTGACGAGTTCAATCTGCACGTCGTGCTGCCATGCGTCATCGCCGGCAAGCATGTACGGACCGTTACCCACGGGGTTCTTACCGAATGCGTCCATGTCTTCGAGAGCCGATGCAGGCAGCGGGTAGAAGGCCGAGTAGCCCAGGCGCTGCGGGAAGTCCGCTGCTTCCTTGTTGAGCTTGACGTCGAAGGTCAGGTCGTCAACAACCGTAAGGCCGGTGAGCTCGCTGTCCTCGTCGTAGCTGAAGCCCTCGATGTCCTCGAAGAAGTAGCTGGAGTTCTGCGCGTTGCTAGCAAGCGCTCCATACTGCCAAGCGTCGACGAACGAGTTCGCGTCAACGGCCTCACCGTTGGTGAAGGTCCAGTCGGGCTTGATCTTGATCTCGTAGGTGGTTGCATCCACCTTCGTGATGGACTCAGCAATGTCGTTGTGTGCCGCGCCGGAGCCGTCGTAGTAGACGAGTCCCGCAAACATTGCGTCGAGGATCTTTCCGCCACCGGTCTCGTTCGTCGAGGTGGGGATAAGCGGGTTCTGGGGCTCAGAGCCGTTGGTCGTGATGATGCCGCCTGAGCTGGCGGCTTCCGTCGCGCCCGTGGTCGCGCTGGAGTCCGGAGTTGCGTCGTCGTCTGCTGACGAGCAACCCGCGAGGACCAGGCTCGCTACCGCAGTGGTAGCTAGTCCGCTAAGGACTGCCTTCCTTACCTTCATTTTTCCTCCTGTTAACCCGTGTACGGGTCGTCACTGGCAAGCCGAGTTGGGATGACCAACCGGCGGGAATGCGAGCGAAGAGTTTCTCCGCAGTGTGTCCAGAGTAGGAAACGAAAGGTAACAAACGCATTTCAAACCTCTACTTGAGCGTGCATCGTGCCCAAAATGTGACAAAGGTCACACCTATATGGTCAAGAGAATGCCAAATGCAGGCTTATTGAGTCTCCCCGCCCCTGAGTCCTCATAGGTGTCAGGGCGCTGTGTCACAGTGGTCACCATGATTGAAACTCTGGTGGGAATGTTGGGCCTCGCGGTCGGGGTCGTCGTTGGTTTTCTTGTCGCGTCCCTGCGCGCCGCCAAGCGCGGCGACAACGGCGCCTCGGGACGGCTCACTACCGATCTCGCCGTAGCAAAAGCGCGCGCCGATGCTTTGGAAATACGTCTGGGGGAGGTCGTTCGTGATTCCACGGCCAGGGAACACCAGACGAGCCTGGAACATGAGCGCTACGTGGCACAGGTGCGAGCGGACCAAGACCTGCTTAAGCAGCAGTTTAAGGCGATGGCGGCCGACGTTCTTGAGTCCAACAATAAGCAGTTCCTCGAGGTCGCGAGCGAGCGCATGCGACGCGCCCAGCAGGTAAGCGATGCCGAGCTCGCGAAACGTGAAGAGACAGTAAAGAACTTGGTCGAGCCAATGGCCAAGGCGCTTGACGAGGTCAGGCGTCAGACCACGGAAGCAGACAAAGCTCGGGCAGAGGGCCAGAGCAGTCTGAGCGAACAGGTCCGCCAGATGATCGCGGCCTCAGACAAACTCGATAAGAAGACGTCCGACTTTATCAATACATTGCGGCGCTCTGACGTGCGCGGCAATTGGGGCGAGGTTCAGTTGCGCCGCGTCGTGGAACTCGCGGGAATGGTCAAGCACGTCGACTTCGAGGAGCAAGAAAACGTTCGAGATTCGGACGGCAAGAACCTGCGCCCCGATATGACGGTCAAACTCGCGGGCGGGCGCACCATCGTGGTCGACTCCAAAGTCGCGCTGTCTGCGCTCCTTGAGGCCTTCGAGACCGACGATGAGGCCGTGCGCGCGGAACGACTCGTCGCCCATGCCCGCCACGTCAAGAAGCACGTGGATGACCTGTCCGGCAAGCGCTACTGGGACCAGTTCACGTCGGCACCGGAGTTCGTGGTGATGTTCGTTCCGTCCGAGGCGTTCTATCAGTCCGCGCTGGAACAAGACCCGGCGCTCCAGGAGTACGCGTTCAGCAAGCAAGTGGTCATCGCGACGCCGACCACGCTCGTCGCGATGCTACGCACCGTGGCTCACGCCTGGCGGGAGGACACCCTCGCTAAGAACGCGCAGCAGGTGCTGGCCACCGGCAAGGATCTCTACGAGCGGCTATCGGTGATGGGCGGCCACCTCGCAAGGGTGGGCAAGGCGCTCGACAGCGCCGGCAAGGCCTACAACTCGACCGTGGCGTCCATGGAGTCCCGCGTCATGGTGACAGCACGCAAGTTTGGAGAGATGCAGGCCATGTCGGACGAGCTCCCCGCTTCGGTGCCCGTCGAGGTAGACGTGCGCCAGGTCTCCGCTCCGGAGTTCGTGGAACCAGATCTGGGACTGCCGAGCGGAACTACTGAGCCCCAGTCACACTAGCTACCAGCGCACCTGGCGGTGGGACTATGCCCGCATCGCGTTTTCGGCTTCTTTCTGCTTCAGGTCTGCGCGGATCTCCCGCGGCAAAGAGAACATCAGGTCCTCCGTCGCGGTCCGCACCTCTTCTACCGTCTCGTAGCCACGGCCAGCGAGCTGGTCCAACACGTCCCTCACCAGAATCTCTGGCACCGAAGCACCTGAGGTCACTCCCACGGTCGTGACGTCCTGGAACCAGGCATCCTCGATCTCGCTCGCACGGTCCACGCGGAATGAGGAACGGGCGCCGTACTCGAGCGCGACCTCAACCAGGCGGACCGAGTTGGATGAGTTGGCCGAGCCAACGACGATCACCAGGTCGCAGTCCGGAGCAAGCTTCTTGACGGCCACCTGGCGGTTCTGCGTGGCGTAGCAGATGTCGTCGCTGGGCGGGTCCTGAAGCTCGGGGAATCGCGCGCGCAGGCGCTTGACCGTATCCATTGTTTCGTCCACTGAAAGAGTGGTCTGCGACAGCCACACCACGTTGGACGGGTCGGGAACTTGAACCGTGTCCGCCTCTTCGGGCGAATTCACGATGATGGTGTGCTCGGGCGCCTCCCCTGCAGTGCCCTCGACCTCTTCGTGTCCCTCGTGGCCAATAAGAAGAATGGTCTGATTCTCACGGGCAAAGCGCACGGCCTCTTTGTGAACCTTGGTCACGAGCGGGCAGGTGGCATCGATGGACAACAGGTTGCGCGCATCGGCCGCCTGGCGAACTGCCGGCGAGATGCCGTGAGCCGAGAACACGACTCGTGCCCCCTCGGGGACCTCGTCAGTCTCGTCCACAAAGATCGCGCCGCGGTCAGAGAGCGTCTCCACTACGTACTTATTGTGGACAATCTCTTTACGCACGTAGATGGGCGCGCCGTGCAGCTCGAGGGCCTTCTCAACGGCGATCACCGCCCGGTCTACGCCGGCGCAGTATCCGCGTGGCGCGGCTAGAAGGACTCGCTTTTCGGTGGTGTCAGGCATGTTCTCCATCCTACGTGGCACGCTAGTACGCGTGACCGAAGCTTCTCGAGCCCATGTGGGCCCATTCAATGAGGGCAACGCATCCCAGGCCGGGTACGTTCCCTCATCCGCGAACGCGCCCAAGTCAGCGGCGTCCTTACCCGCTGTGGCGGCGGACACCACTCCTGAACGGCCGTGGCCGGTGCGCCACCTCAGCCCCAAGATTGGCGCGTATATCGCCAAGATGTCGCCCGTGTGGGTCGAGGGGCAGGTGCTCAACGTCAAACGATGGAAGCACCTGGTATTCCTCACGTTGCGGGACACGGAAGAGAACATGTCGCTCAAGGCGACGCTGCCGTCAAAGGAGGTGGACGCGCTAGGCATCGACCTCACAGACGGCGCTCGCGTGGTGATCCACGCGAAGCCGGATTGGTGGACCAAGAACGGTGACCTGCAGTTGGCGGGCAAACACATTCGCACGGTGGGCCTGGGTGACCTGCTCGCCCGCATTGAGATGCTTAAGGAGGCGCTCGCTGCAGAAGGACTTTTTGACGCAGACCGAAAAGTCGCGCTGCCCTACGTTCCCCACCTCGTGGGTTTGGTCTGCGCCAATCAGGGCGACGCGGAGCATGACGTGATCGAGAATGCCCAGCGGCGCTGGCCTTCGGTGCGCTTTGAGATTCGCCGCGTCACGGTTCAGGGTGCGCGTTGCGTCCCGGAGACCACCGCCGCGATCGCCGAACTTGACGCTCACCCCGAGGTCGACGTCATCGTCGTAGCGCGCGGCGGAGGATCCCTGGAGGACCTCCTTCCGTTCAGCGACGAAAAGCTGGTGCGCGCGGCGGCCGCGTGCCGGACGGCCCTGGTGAGTGCCATCGGCCACGAAAAGGACTCGCCGCTGCTCGACCTGGTCGCCGACTACCGAGCGTCGACCCCCACCGACGCGGGAAAACGCATCGTGCCCGATGCCGCGGAGGAGTCAGCATCCATCGTCCCCGCACGCGCTTTGATGCGTGCCGCGATTGAAGCGCGGCTAGACCGCGAGGCTCAAGGCCTCGAGGCCTTCCTCACGCGCCCAGTGCTGCGTAACCCGCAGGCACTCATCGCACCTCACCTTGAGCAGCTCACGCGAGCGCGCCAGGCATCGGGCCACGCGCTTGTCAACATCCTGAACCGGGCAGACGCCAGGACTCGCGAATTGGCGGCCAGCATGAGGGCGCTGAGCCCGCAGTCGACCCTTGACCGCGGCTACGCCGTGGTGCGCGACGGTGACGGAACCGTGATCCGCGACGCAAGCGTGGTGAGCGCCGGCCAGCTGATCAACGTCCGACTGGCGCGCGGCGAGTTCACCGCGCAGGCCGCCCCCGCCAAGCCCGCAGCCAAGCCCGCAGCCAAGAGGCCCGCGGCAAAGGAGCCTGCCCCAAAGAAGCCCGCCGCCAAGAGACCCGTCATCAAAAAGGCGCCCGAGAAGAAGGCCTAGCGGCACCTTCCCCGCCTGAGCACCCGACGGTGAATAAGACGTACGCGTCACGCCGTTGTGACACGCACGCCAGCTCCATGGCGCACCAGGAGTCGACAGGTACTGGAATTTTCAACCAGAACGCCCGCGAACTACTTGGAGCCCAGACCGACCTTGCTGAAGATGCCGCTCTTACCCTTGGACTCCTGCAGGCGCTTGCGAGCGGCACTGGAGTAGTCCTTGGTGCGCTGGCGACCCAGCTTCACGATGATCGCATCCGGAACTGCAGGGTTGGCGATCAACGCGGAGCAGACCTCGTGGGCCTTGTCCCCTGCGAGGTCCTCGTGGATCTCGATGGGCATGTCCGGCCGCTGGTTGCGGGCAACGCCTGCGCGGACGGCTGGCGACTCGTCGGTCAACAGCCGCAGGATCGAGGTGAGCGGGGTCGCGGTGCGGGAAGCAACCATGGCGCGCACCTTGGCCTCGGGAGAACGAGCAAGTTGAGCCAGCTCGCCTTCGGTTAACTCATCCGACACCACGTTGGTCGCGCTAGCGTTCGCCGTTTGGCGCGTGTAATTTTCGCTGAACAAGATCCTTCACCTCATTGTGAATAGACGTTTCGATGCTTCGTTGGGCAGGTACTCATTATGAGAGGGCTACCCGCCCCAGTTATGACGCGGTAGCGTTGAAAACGTGAAATCAAACACAGATGACGTCGCCGCGTTGAGTTACGAGCACGCTCGTGACGAGCTCATTGCGATTGTAGCCAAGCTGGAAACCGGCTCCGCGACCCTCGACGAGTCCCTGGGCCTGTGGGAGCGCGGCGAGGCGCTGGCCGCTAGATGTCAAGACCTATTGAACGGAGCCCGCGACCGAATCACTGAGTCACGGAGCGAATCAGAGGTAGACGCTACGCTGGGCAACGTCGATGCGGCCGATGCCGGCGTCATCGGCACGGTCCCAGCAGACGATTCAGAAGAGTCGATAAGCGACAACAGTGAAGGCAACAACGATGTCCGTTAGTCCACGTCCCCCCGTCGCTACCCACGCGCTCGTGATCGGTGAGGCTCTAGTCGACGTCGTGGTGCAGCTCGATGGATCCGTCGCAACGCACCCCGGGGGATCGCCTGCCAACGTGGCGATTGGCCTCGGCCGCCTAGGCCGCGACGCAGAGTTGCTGTGCTTCCTCGGGCTGGACGATAACGGGGCGATCGTGCGCGACCACGTCGAGGCATCGGGCGTCCACTTGGTCCCCGGCTCGCAGAGCGCTCCTCACACGTCGGTCGCCACCGCCACGCTGAACGAGACCGGCGCGGCCACCTACGACTTTGACCTCACCTGGGCGATTGCTACGGGCGCGGAGCCGCGGGTCAACCCCCTGGTGGTCCACACCGGCTCGATCGCGGCGGTGATGCACCCGGGCGCTGCGGATGTACGCCGCCTGATCGCTGCGTCCCAGGCAACGGCAACCGTCACGTATGACCCCAACATCCGCCCCACGTTGATGGGCACCCCCGCCCAGGCCCGCGGCGCCGTTGAAGAAACTGTTGCGCTGGCGGACATCGTCAAGGTCTCTGACGAGGATCTGGCCTGGCTGTATCCAGATCGCGAGCCCTCAGAGAGCGCAAAGGCGTGGGCAGCATCGGGCAGGCCTAGTTTTGTGATCCTCACCCGCGGCGGGGAGGGCGCCAGCGCCTACCTCGCAGACGGCCGCACCCTCGACGTGAGCGCCCCCTCTGTTGAGGTCGCAGACACCGTGGGAGCCGGCGACTCCTTCATGGCTGGGCTGATCGACGGCCTCTGGTACTTCGGATTGCTGGGCGCGGATCACCGCCACAAGCTGAGGACCATCAAGAGCGGATCGCTGGAGCAAATCCTGCTGCGCTGCGCCCGCATCGCCGGAATCACCGTGTCGCGACCCGGGGCTAACCCGCCCACCATTTGGGAGTTGGGGGAGGGCTAATCTCGCTGGGTACTGACACAATGGGCGCATGGACGACTACCGCATCGAACACGACACCATGGGCGAGGTCAAAGTGCCCGCCGCCGCCCTCTACCGCGCACAGACCCAGCGCGCCGTAGAGAACTTCCCGATCTCGGGGATCACCCTGGAGCGACGCCATATCGAGGCCCTCGCCCGAGTGAAGAAGGCTGCCGCTCGCGCCAACGCCGAGCTAGGCGTCTTGGACCTAGAAATCGCCGAGGCGATTATCGACGCAGCCGATGCCGTCGCCGCGGGTGACTACGACGACCACTTCCCTATCGACATCTTCCAGACCGGCTCCGGGACGTCGTCCAACATGAACACCAACGAGGTCATCGCGACGCTTGCCACGCGCGACCTTGGCAGGGACGTCCACCCCAATGACCACGTCAACTGCTCACAGTCGAGCAACGATGTGTTCCCCACTTCGGTGCACCTTGCGGCAACGTCCACCCTGGTCAACGACCTGACCCCCAAGCTCGTCATGTTGGCGGTCTCGCTTGAGGCCAAGGCCGTCGAGTTCGCGCACGTCTACAAGTCCGGCCGCACGCACCTGATGGATGCGACGCCCGTGACGCTCGGCCAGGAGTTTGGCGGCTACGCGGCCGCCGTCCGCTATGGCATCGAGCGCCTGGAGGCCGCACTCCCCCGCGTGGCCGAAGTGCCTCAGGGCGGCACCGCCGTGGGCACCGGCATCAATACCCCCAAGGGATTCCCGCAGCGCGTGATCGCGCTGCTCGCGCAAGACACTGGCCTGCCCATCACGGAGGCCCGCAACCACTTTGAAGCGCAGTCCGCGCGCGACGGCCTCGTGGAGCTCTCCGGAGCACTCAAGACGATCGCCGTTTCGCTGACCAAGATCTGCAATGACCTGCGTTGGATGGGCTCGGGCCCCAACACCGGACTGGGCGAGATTTCCCTCCCCGACCTTCAGCCCGGCTCATCGATCATGCCCGGCAAGGTCAACCCCGTGGTCCCAGAGGCCGTGCTGATGGTGTGCGCGCGGGTGGTCGGCAACGACGCGACCGTGGCGTGGGCCGGAGCCTCGGGTTCGTTCGAACTCAACGTGCAGATCCCCGTGATCGCGCTCGGCGTCCTGGAGTCCATGCGCTTATTGGGGAATGCCTCAGAGGTCTTGGCGGTTCGCACTGTTGATGGGATTACAGCCAACGTTGACCGTGCCCGCTTCCTAGCCGAGGCCTCACCGAGCATCGTTACCCCGCTCAACCGCATCATCGGCTATGAGAATGCGTCCAAGATCGCCAAGTACGCGGTGAAGGAAAGCCTGACCGTGCGCGAAGCGACCATTGCGCTGGGGTTCGTGGAGCGTGGCGAGATCACCGAAGTACAGCTGGACGAGTACCTCGACGTCACCACCATGGTGGGCGAGGAACGCTCATAGGCGCCTAGTGAAGGAGTAGATCATGGCCGAACGCAAGCGCAGGATTCTGATACTGGGCGGCGGTTACGTCGGCCTCTACACCGCACTCGAACTACGTAAACGCGCAGGCAACAAGGCCAAGATCATGGTCATCGACCGCCGCGCGTATATGACGTACCAGCCGTTTTTGCCCGAGGCAGCGGCCGGCTCTATCGAGCCACGCCACGCCGTGGTCCCGCTGCGTCGCCAACTCAAGGGCGTGCGCGTGATCCAGGGCAAGATCACTAGCATCAGCAACGCAGACAAGCGCGTGCACGTCAGCACGGACGTGGGCGACGAGAAGTCAATCGACTACGACGAGCTTGTGCTCGCGCTCGGCTCGGTCTCGCGCACCCTGCCCATCCCCGGGCTCAAGGAATTTGGCATCGGCTTCAAGTACGTGGAAGAAGCGATCAACCTGCGCAACCGCGTGCTCGGGCGCCTGGCTCGGGCGGCATCAACGGACGATGCCGCACTGCGCCGACGCCTGCTCACCTTCGTCTTTGTCGGGGGCGGGTTCGCCGGAGTCGAGGCCTTCGCGGAGACCGAAGACATGGCCCGGGCCGCGCTTCGTGACTTCCCCGACCTCAGCCCCGACGACCTGCGGTTCGTCATGGTGGAGATGCTCGACGGCATCTTGCCAGAGATGGGCGAGGGCATGGGCGACT
>Ga0307486_1001330_pt1 | contig 19308 bp, 13 predicted proteins | sample CBIW02metaG_FD_203663 | JGI IMG/M metagenome (GOLD analysis project Ga0307486, IMG submission 203663) | Sea-ice brine microbial communities from Beaufort Sea near Barrow, Alaska, United States - CBIW 0.2 | ecosystem: Environmental > Aquatic > Marine > Coastal | place: USA: Alaska | collected...
ATGGGATGATGAAAACAAACAGGTCATAGAAGTAATCACAAATCAAAAAACCTGGACAGCAAACACTATTTCCGAGCTCTATAAAAGTAGATGGCAAGTGGAGATATTTTTTAGGGATATCAAACAGCTATTGCACATAAAATCATTCGTGGGCACTTCTGAAAATGCAGTTATGATACAAATATGGACAGCTTTGATTCCCATTCTTGTGCTAAAGGCCCTCAAGGCAATGGCAAAATACGGTTGGTATTTATCCAATTTGGTTGCCTTTATTAGGCTCAACTTATTTGTGAAAATTAACCTCCAACAATGGCTTGATAAACCATTTGAAGATAGCGGACAACCACCCCAAAAAAATAGACAAGGGGTCCTTTTTTGAAATTTACAATTTATCACCGGTAAACCCAATAAAAGCAATAGCTTTATATTCGTAAAAATTTATTTAGGACAGTATTGTTAAGGAATATAAAAATTAAATTTAAAAAAATCTGAAAAACTAATGTCTTCAGCATCTATTTAAGTGAGATGACTGCGCTGAAGATCCCAAACTTATCTAACCTGAGTTCCATATAAAAAAGCAGGCAATATACATTCTGCTAGTTTGCGCAGCTAACAAGTTCCCACTTAAATAATTAAAATGGTTATGTTTTTAGCGAAGTTGAAAAAATAATTTGAATACACGGTACTTTACCAGAAGCTGATAATTTCTTATTGTAGTTATAAATATATTAAGGATATGAATTTACTGAATTTTATAGAACAATTTCCAGACGAGGATTCCTGTAGGTCCCATTTGAAACAAATCAGGAAGAAACAAGGTGTTATCTGTAAGAAGTGTAAAGGAAAAAACCACTATTGGCTAAAGGCCAAGCAACAATGGCAATGTACCCAGTGTGATTTTAGAACGACCCTTCGTAACAGTACTATGATGGAGAACAGGAAACTCCCGCTAAGGACGTGGTACATTGCCATGGCCTTTGAGCTACAGCAAAAAAAGCATTTCGGCAGTAGAGATGCAACGACAGTTGGGACACTCCCGTTATGACACCGTCTGGTCGTTGATACAGGATACGTAAGGCCATGGGCAATCGTGAAGGTATTTATAGGCTGGAAGGAATGATCGAGTTCGATGAAGGCTATTTCGAGACCGCAACTAAAGAAAAAGATAAAAAGAGCCTCAAAAGGGGGCGTGGAAGCCAGATACAGTCGAACGTGGGGGTAATGGCCGAATCAACTCCTTTGGAAAATTCCGAAACAAGAAAAAAAACAGTCATTGCCGCTATTTTAAGATGAAGGTGCTTACTTCCCATAAATCCGATAAGATCAACGAAGTTGTAGGCCAGAATTTTGATGAAAAGAGCAAGGAGCATTGTGTTCAGCGATAAAAGCATAAGCTATGTGGATATCTCGAATTATGTTGAAATGCACGTGAGCGAGAAGTCCAACAATGAAACAACAGCCACGACCCTGAAATGGGTACATATAGCCATTGCAAACGCAAAGAGGACATTGCTCAGTATTTATCATAAGATAAAGAAAAAACATCTTGAGAATTACCTAAATGAATTTTGTTATAAGCTTAACCGTAGGTACTTCGGGGAAAGGCTTTTTGACAGGCTCGCAGTGGCAATCATAACACCGTACTGGCATACAAACGGATAATCAATAAAAATATTATTTTTAAACCTCTAAACAAAAAGAAATGGATCTAGACACTTCTGTGAAGACACTTAATTAAAATAAAAAAACGGAACTTACCCACATGCTACACCGGAAAAGCAAGGATATCAAAAAGATTTTCAATGATTTTACCGGCAGGCCAATCAATTTCAAAAATGTGTTGGTTTTGTGGTCGAGAGGGTGACAATTAGAAAAACTTCATCGGTGATTGGCTTGAACATGAAGACGATCTTTGATTAGAGCCACAAATTATTTTCTTCTTGGGCCGCGGAAAATGGGCACGTATCTTCCGGGATCTTTGAATGTTATGACAAAAAGTTGGATATCAGCAATAAATGGGACAGGAAACTGAACAGGATAGCTTATAAAAGGTTTGGCGACAGGAAAGCAAAAATGTTGTCGGCAACGATAAAGTTTTTCATTATAATAGCTACTACCACCAGGAATGGCAATCCTATCAGAAAGTTACGAAAATAGGCAGGAAGGATTCAGATAGCATAGAAGAGACAATCGGCGGATTAATATAACTCCCCAGAAGGAATGGTTTGATACCTGGGGGAAAATTCATTCAAGGTGCACTAGAATCAAATGAAATGGCGATGGATCATGAAAAACCGGTCCACCCTGTGGCCGTAGAGATTTTATATGGATGAAGCTAATGAACCGAATGCTAAATACAAAAAATTTGTAGAGGAAACCGAATACGTAAGGGTAGCAGAACGTGAAATTGATTGGGAAGAAATGAAGAAGCAGCTCCCACCAAACACCACAAAACCTCATGATTCCCTCTTATATCTCGATTCACTTATTTTTAAAAAACAAAAGAAAGTGTTCCCTATCTCAATAATTATTCCCAATGGTGGGATGGAAGATTGGAGCTAACTGGAAATATCCCCAGGGACCGCATAGCCTTAAAGTTTCCGGTAAGACTGAAAGAATTTTAGATAAATACCATAAGTAAAAGATGGAAAATAAGGGTTATGTTTTTCCTTTTTTAAAAGACATAGAAGGAAATGATGTTGAAGATATTTTTTTAAGACCAGGAATGCAACTAAGTTTTTCAATAAATACGTAAAAAGAATTGCTGAGCAGTATAATATGAAAAAAATCTCTCCAATCAAAGATATACAAGCATTTTGAATATACTTACTTGGTTGATTTTGTCATTGAAGAAAAGAAGAGTAGAATTTGTAGAGGCACTCAATTTGACTAAAATAAATAGGACTATCTCATAAACTGTGTAAGTAGAAAAATAACAGGGGTCGCGACCCCTGTTATTTTTTCTCTAATTTTAAATTTTACACAGTATGAAAAAAGAAGATTTATTTAGCGATGAATTTTTGAAGCAGTTCAAAAGCGGTGATGAACTCAATGGATTTTTAAAGGACTTGCAAAAGCGTGGCATTGAAAAGATGCTCGAAGGAGAACTCGATGGTCATTTTGGCTATGATAAAAACCAGAAGTCCAACAATCCTAACACGCGCAATGGCTTTGGTCAAAAAAAGGTCCGTACTTCCCTGGGGGAATCACAGATCCAGGTTCCCAGGGATCGCAATGCTTCCTTTAATCCCATGATCGTCCCCAAACGTGGGAACATGGTTGATGGTATCGAAAATGTTATTGTATCGCTCTACACCAAAGGAATGAGCAATAGCGATATCGAAGAACAGATCAGGGAAGTTTACAATTTTGAAGTCTCTACTTCCACTATTTCCCGGATTACCGAGAAGGTCACCGAGGATATTGTTGCCTGGCAAAACCGTCCCTTACAACCAGTGTACCTCATTGTCTGGATGGATGGGATTGTGTTTAAGGTACGGGAGAACTCCAAAGTGATCAACAAGACGGTATATATAGCAGTAGGACTTCGCAGGGACGGAAAAAAAGAAGTCCTGGGGCTTTGGTTGGGCAAGAATGAATCCGCAGCCTTTTGGATGAGTGTCCTTACTGATATGAAATCCAGGGGCACTGAAGATATACTCATTACGGCCACCGATAACCTGAACGGGTTTACCGACACCATCAGGAATGTATTTCCTGAATCTAAAACTCAGATTTGTGTGGTGCACCAAATACGCAACGCCTGTAGGTATGTAGTATGGAAGGACAAAAAAGCATTTACATCCGATATGAAGCATATTTACAACGCAGCCAGCAAGCGGCAAAGGCTGCACTAGATGATTTTGCAGAGCAATGGGAAAGCAAGTATTCCTATGCCATCAAGAGCTGGAGGAACAACTGGGAAGACCTTACCGTATTTTTTGAGTTCCCACTGGAAATAAGAAAAATCATTTACACCACCAATCTCATTGAAAACCTTAATGGGAAAATCAGAAAATACACAAAAAACAAATTGTCGTTCCCAACAGATGAGGCAGTGATGAAATCTGTATATTTGGCTACAAGGGAAGCCACTAAAAAGTGGTCGATGCCTATCAGGAACTGGGGCATCATTTTAAATCAGTTCCTTCTATGTCTATGAAAAAAGGGTCAGACTTTAAAAAGTCCAACCCCTGTTATTTAAACTTTACACACTTTGTGGGATAGTGTCGAATAAATTTTGATGTGAGTTGATAATATACCTCTAAAAATTTATCTGTCTTTGGAAATCATTTCAGGGGTAACTACCGTCCGAAAACCAAGATGTTCCTGAGCAGAATCTGTAGAGTTTGCCATTCGGGCAGAAATCCTATAACTCGCGCAATAGAAAGCATGGCATAAAAAAGAGCCTCCTTTTATCACTTTTTCGTTCACTCGGGGATTATTTGGATTATAAGCCGTTTCTGCACCTTGGGGATTTTTCATCATTCCCTTTTTCAGTGCATCCTGATAAAAATTTACATCGTACCAATCCTGGGTCCATTCCCAAACATTCCCCGCCATATCATAAAGCCCGTGTGGATTCGGTGGATATGATTTGACCGGGGCTATTTGTTCAAAACCATCTTCCCTGCTATTGGTGGTTGGAAACTCACCTTCCCAGGTATTCGCCCTGGCCGCCAATTCGGCTTCATCATTTCCCCAGCTAAAACGTGCCTGGGGCTGACCAGCCCGTGCAGCATATTCCCATTCCGCTTCTGTCGGAAGTCGTCTGCCAGCCCATTTGGTATATGCAAGGGCATCTTCCAAAGCGATATGAACAACAGGGAAATTTTCTTTGCCCTCTATGGTACTGCCAGGCCCATAGGGGTGCCTCCAGTTGGCTCCTGTCTCCCACTTCCACCATTGCGAATAATCATAAAGGTTCGGCACACTTTCTTTTGTTTTTCTAAAAACCAGTGAACCTGGTTGTAAAATAGAATCAGGGGGTTTTGGGGTCCCGGGGGGAAGTTGTTTCTTTATTTCCCCCCAATCTATATCACGTTCTGCCACGGTGATGTACCCCGTCTCCTCTACAAACTTTGCGTACTCCGCATTGGTCACTTCCGTCTTGTCCATAAAAAAACCATCAACAGCTACAGGGTGTGCAGGCTTTTCATGGGGCATTGCCATTTCGTCTGACTCTACTGCTCCTTGTATAAATTTTCCTCCAGGTATCCATACCATTCCTTCTGGAGTAGCTATATCTTTGGGGGGCTCCTTTACTAAATCCAGAATTTCTTGGCTCATCCCAGCTTCGGGATTCGTTGAAGTCATGGAGGCCTCAGGATCTTTTTTACTAAATTCCTGACAGGAAATAAATAGTAAAGTGATCATACTTGTATCAATCAAGATTGATTTGTTCGGGATTGTATTTATCATGTTGTTTCTAGTTTTATTATAAAGGATTCTTAGAACCATTTTAGCTAAACCCCCTAGGGTATTTTATTGATCAGGAGAATTCTTCAAAATTACTTTTTGTTCTTTTAAAATATTTGAAGGTGCCATAAATAATGAATCCTTTTGGAGCCAATCTGGTCTTGGAAATTTCCTAATGTGGGAATACCGAACATAGGTTTCATAAATATCACCATTCCCGGTAACCCTGGGATCATTTGTTTTCATAAGGTAAGCCCCCAAAGCCCCCCTGTGCTCCAACAATTCATCTTTGAAATCTGGGTCTTCAGCTAGATTGACCAAGCAATAAGGATCATTTTCTATATCGAAAAATTCCTCTGCCGGCCTTTTCCCCACAGCCATTATAAAGAAAGGGCGAACATCTGGATCCATACGGTTTTCCAACATAAAATCGAAAGTTGGGCAGGCATCAATATCATGGTAACCTCCATGCCCAGGACCCAAGGTTTCGTTAGGTTCATATTTTTGTGGTGCACCGGCAGGCCATCTTACCGGTTTAAAATTCCTGATATACAGAAAATCCTCTGTACGAATGACACGTTGTGGATAAGTCAGATTGTTCCACCGGGAGCTGGAGTGCCTTTCTCTTGCAGCAAAAACAGCCTTCCTTTCAGGAGCCGATTCCCCCTCTACATTGCCCACAAGCAAGTCCATTAGACTTTTTCCCTCCATGGGATGTTCCTTTGAAATATTTGCAAATCCTGAACCCGCTGCCGCTTCCAGAAAGGTGGGAGCAATATCGATGAGACTAACCAGGTCATCCATTATTCTTCCTCCTTTTATTTTATTGCCCCACATAATCGCTAGAGGTACATGGATTCCATATTCATAAGCATTGGCCTTAGCTCTGGGAAAAGACATTCCATTATCGGAAGTAACCACAACTATTGTATTTTCCAATTCGCCGATTTCCTCTAACTTCTCCAACATTGCTGCAAGGTGATAGTCAAACCATTCTATTTCCAGCGCATAATCCAACAGATCGCTTCTGACTATAGGATGGTCTGGGAGAAAAAGGGGCACGTTCACATCCTCGAGATCCTTACCAGCTCTTAACCCTGATCCTTTTTCGAATTTTCTATGGGGTTCACTCGCTCCATACCAAAAGAAGAACGGTTCACCGTCCTTCCTTTCGGTAAGGAAGTCATTGAAGTTTTCTGCATAATCAGTACTTCTAATAGCCGTAGTTGGCGGTACCAGCTCTTGTTTCTGATAAGCTTCTCCAGCAGGATTGCGTTGCCTTCCACTAATCTCCCAATTGCCTGGACCCCATCCTTTTCCCGTGTATCCTACTTTGTACCCCATTTCTTCCAAAATATCCGGGAAGACCGTATAATCCAAAGGAAATTCACTAGCGTGAGTCCCCGCATCCTCTATCTGCCAGGTATTCATACCTGTCAAGATAGCCGCCCTACTGGGAGAACATCCGGGAGAGGCAGAAAAGGCATTGGTGAAAAGCACTCCTTCCCTGGCCACTCTGTCAAAAGCAGGCGTCTTCACCCAGCTTTCACCATAAACAGAAGCATGTGGATAGGATTGATCATCAGAAATAACAAATAGAATATTTGGTTTTCTTTTTTCTTCTGAAAATCCTGAATGGCCTTCAGCATTTATATTGTCACACGAAATGCAAAATAATATGACTATAAAACGAATTACGAGCATTTCAATACTTGCTTTTTAATTGATAAATTTTTGTTGCTTCGGTTTCCCATGGTTCATGATTATCAATTGTAACTGAGGTTCAATAGCCGAAAATCTATATCTCGATTTTGTTTGATAATTAGTTCTTGCTGACCTCAACTTTTTTCGCCCAGTCATTATATTTTTTAATCAAATTTCTGGTTTTTTTTTTCAGGAAATTCTTCTTTTAGGTTGTTCTGTTCAGTAGGGTCTTTTTTTAAATTATATAGCTTCCATTCCAAGAAACCAATTTCCAATCTCCCTCTCTCACCGCTTTTCCTTTTGCCCATTGCCAATATATTGGCTTCCCCCTTTCTACCTGTCCTCCCTTTAATATAGGTAAAAAGCTCTCTCCTTGCATCGGTATAAGTGGTTTTTGATCCTCATGTGGATAAGTAAAACCAGCTAGCTCAACAAATGTTGGCATAAAATCAATGAAATGAAGAGGTGTATTCGAAATTCTTCCTTTCTCTTCTATACCTGCCGGCCAAAATGCTATTAACGGAGTGCGGATACCTCCTTCATGGCTGTAATTCTTAAAAAATCTCAAAGGAGTATTACTAACATTCGCCCAATCAGCTCCAAGTGATGTCCACCGGGTCATAGTCCCTATAGCTCCAGATCCTTCTAAATCGACAACCTCTGCTGATGCACCATTATCGGAAGCAAACAAAATCAAAGTATTCTTTAATTCTCCAAGATCCTTGAGTTTTTGAATGAGCCGGCCAACATTTTGATCCATTCTGTCGATCATGGCTGCATATACGACCATTTTCAGATCTTCCTTTTCTTTTTCTGCCTCCGATAAATCTTCCCAGTTGGTATGTTGTGGTTCAGGGAGCTGAAGTTCATCATCGACTAAGCCCATTGCTTTTTGTCGCTGCAGCCTTTCTCTTCTAACTGCCTCATAACCTTCCATATATTTTCCTTCATACTTGGTGATATGCTCCGGCCATGCCATAAGAGGGTCATGAGGTGCTGTATATGCAAGATAGAGAAAGAAAGGCTTATCTTCATTTTTAAATTCTTCTAACCATTCCAAAGCGTAGTCGGTGAAATAATCGGTAGTATAAAAATCTGCGAATTCAGGAGTATAAGGCTGGTGTAATTGACCTTCCTTTATCCAGGCCCGATTGTCTCTTTTTTGAGCTGGTTTTCCTTCGCCTGGCCTTTGCAAACCGGGATTAAAATGATTCGAGGCCCCATCCCTTAAACCATAATAGCGGTCAAACCCTAGTGTTACCGGATTCTGTGTGCCATGATGTTTTCCTGACCAAAGCGTCCGATAACCAGCCATTCCCAGCATTTCACCCAGAGTCATTGCATTCTCGATCTCTGCAGGTTCGGAACCCATACCCACCTGCTGTGCATACGCTCCTGTTAAAAGACTGGCACGGGAAGGAAAACATTTTCCCGTATTGTAAAACTGCGTAAAACGAATGCCTTCTTCCGCCAATTGGTCTTAATTAGGCGTATCGATTTCAGAACCAAATGCCCCAACATCTGAATATCCCATATCATCTGCCAGGATCAATATTATATTCAGAGGCCCCTTATAGGGCTGGTCCTGACCCGAACTTACATAAGATTGTGCCCAGAGGATCATTCCAAATGCAATTTTTATCAATTTCATATTGTTCTATTTTCTTATAAGTTAAATGGCTTCACAAGCTTTGCTTATGTCCTTATGCACCGTTTATTCTAAATTCTGGCATGTGTAAAATTTAATTCCACTTAAAATTGACCCATAATCCTTACAGCAGCCTTTGTATCATAATTCCTATCTTGTGGATCATCAGATACCAGTGTTTTTATAGCTTCCAGAGCTGGAGCAGCATCGCTTTCCATTGATTCCAATACATTCAGGGCCTGTACCCTGGCCATCAGGTTTTCACTTTTCAAAGCATGTATTAGTGTGGTTAATGCCACCCCTTCATTACCCAGGTGATAGAGTGCTTCTGCCGCTGCAATACGTACGCTCTCTTCTTTATCCCGCAGTAATTGCTGTAAATTGTTCCCTGCAGATGTTGCATCCTCTCCAAGGACTGTACAGCCAATAGCTGCCCAATAACGAACGATGGGATTCTCGTGCTGTAAACCTTTTAATAGTTCATCTAAATACCACGGGTTTTTCGATGAGGCCATTTCGGCCATTGCTATAATCTCCTTCAAAGGATATTTCCCGCTTCTGGCATAATCATATAATGTAGTTTCTTTCGAAATATCCAACATCATCGCTTCCGGAATAAAACCTACATCTTTGGTTTCCAGCAGCCATTCCCGATTGGCTTCTCTCATTCGGCCAAGGACTTCCACGTATTTTGGTTCCTGTGCCAGGTTGTGCACATTATGGGGATCGGCCTTCACATCATACAGCTCTTCTGCCGGTTTCTCCTGCCAAAATTTTGACTGCGTTTCATTCAGTTCTCCGGCCTGATAAGCTGCTTCCCAAGATCGCATAGAGGGTGCCCGCCATAAATACTCAAGATATTGGCCATAGATTTTATGGGGCAAATAGTTGCGGATATAGCGATATTGCTTGTCCCTCACAGAACGTACCATATCTATACGCTCATCCATTCTCCCCCGGAAGCTATAAGCATACTTCCTTGGGGCAGCTTCTTGTTCGCCTAAAAAAGCTTGTCCCTGCTGCATATATTCAGGGATAGGAATACCAGCAAGACTTAGGACAGTAGGGGCAAAATCCACAAAAGTCACCAATCTTTCGGTGCTGCTACCTGTTTTGCCAGGTGCCAAGTGCTGGTACATCTCGGGAAAACGGATAATCAGCGGTACATGTAAACCGGATTCGTACATAAAGCGTTTACTCCTGCCCAGCACCCCTCCATGATCGCTGTAATAAAACACAATGGTATTCTCAGCCAATCCCGCTTCTTCCAATTCCTGTAACAGTTCCCCTACCCTTTGGTCCATCAGCATAATTTTATCATAGTACTGGGCCCAATCGTGCTCCATCTCAGGTGTACGGGGGTGATAAGGGGGAATGGGCACCTCCCCTGGATCGTGGTGCAGACTATCGGAAGGTATGGATTCATGAATAGAGCTTTCATGGGAGATCGTGATGTTGAACACTGCGAAAAAAGGCTGGCCTGGCTCACGGTTCCCATATGTGGCCGTGTTGCTGGATTCATCCCAGGCTTTAGGCTGATCAATGGTATTATAATCCTTTTTGGAATTATTTGAAGTATAGTAGCCTGCCGCCCTCAAATACCGGGGGAAAAATTTTATCATTTCCGGAATGGGATAATTGCTGCGCATATGCTGGGTGCCCATAGCGGTGGGATAAACGCCTGTAATTAGTGTGGAGCGTACTGGGGCACAAACCGGGGCAGTGGCAAAGGCATTTTCATACAGCACTCCTTCCGAGGCCATTTGATCCAGGTGGGGTGTAGTTGCAAAATCGTCACCATAGGCGCCTATGAGCGGACTATTGTCCTCACTGACGATCCAAAGGATATTGGGACGCTTATCCTGTGCCTTACTTTGTAAAAAAGCCATGAACAAAAAAATTAACACAAAATACTGTAGCTTCGGCATCTTCTGGTGCTCTTTTATTTCTTTCATAATTCTTGATGTTTATCTTACTCAAAACTCCACGTCCCCTAAAAATAAGTCCTCACTATTTAAATTATATCAACAATTCATTTTCTTCATTACTTTCTGGCTTCTATATGCTCAAGGTACTCCCTTAAATATCTCTGCTGAAGCTCTTTTGAGTCGCCGTACTTCGCACGCAGTTCCTCTAGTTTTTCGTGCATATCGGCCCTTATGTCCGCATAATCTGGATCTTCATAAATATTGTTCATTTCCATTGGATCCTTTTCCAGGTCGTACATCTCCCACTCATCAATATCATAGTAAAAATGGATCAACTTGTACCGGTCTGTTGAAACCCCATAATGCCGCTTTACCATGTGCACAGATGGGTACTCATAATAGGTGTAGTACACGGCATCCCGCCATTCACTTGAAGTTCCACCCACAAGCTCCCTGAACGATTCACCCTGCATCTCCGCCGGAATTTCCACACCTGCATAATCAAGGAGGGTTGGTGCAAAATCGAGGTTCTGGACCAGTTCATCAATCACCGTTCCCGGCTCTATTTCTTTTGGGTAACGGATAAGCAAGGGTGTACGAAAGGATTCTTCATACATAAAGCGCTTGTCGAACCAGCCATGCTCACCAAGGTAAAAACCTTGATCGGATGTATAGACCACTATGGTGTTATCGGCCAAACCAGCCTTCTCCAAATAATCCAATACTTCCCCCACCCCATCATCAACTGATTGTATGGTGCGCAGGTAATCTTTGATATACCTATTGTATTTCCAAATGGCAATCTTCCTTTCCCTCAGGCTTTCATTACTAAGAACAGCCTCTCCCCCAGGCAATTCAGCTTCTCCAAAATCCTCTCCTTCAGGAAAAAAAGCTTCCTTGAAAGCTTCATTTTTTGGTTCGTAAGCTGCATTCCATTGTAATAGTTGCTCATCGGTGAAACGTTCCAATTCCCTTATTAAGCTGGTCACATCCCCTTCTTCCGGATCAACTTTGAATTTAAAGTCGTGGCCCCATCTCGCGTGGCCATCGATTTCCATTTCCTGCTCCCTCGCAGCTGTGCCCCGTCCGGCATATTCAGTTTTGTCATCAAAATACGTTGCGGGTGGGACAAAGTCTTTATCTTCGTACAGCGTTAGGTATTCAGGGGCTGGTTTCCAGTTCCTGTGCGGAGCCTTCTGGTTGTACAACATTAGAAATGGTTTATCTTTATCACGACCTTCGGTCAACCACTTCATGGCAAGTTCGGTGGTAATGTCCGTAACATATCCTTCAAAACGTTTCATCTCCCCATTCACAATAAAATCGGGATTGTAATAATGTCCCTGCCCGGGCAAAACCACCGAATGGTCAAAACCTTGGGGAAGGCCATCAAGATGGATCTTGCCGATCATAGCTGTGGCGTAACCCGTTTTCTGTAGTTCCTTTGCAAAATTTGGCTGATCCCAGTTGAATGGCTGCACATTGTCCACTTTACCATTGATGAAACTGTGCTTGCCCGTAAGGATAACAGCACGGCTCGGGGCACAAATTGAATTGGTCACCGTGGCCCTGGTGAATATGGCTCCATCCTCAGCTAACCTATCTATATTCGGCGTTTCATTATAGCCATACCCATAGGCGCTAATGGCCTGATAGGCATGATCATCACTCATGATAAAGAGGATATTCGGCCTCTTTCTTTCTGTTTGGGACCATGTATTACAAGGAAAACAAAGAAGTAGAGTAATAATGAAAAGGATACATCGAGTTTTCATTTTTTTATTTTTTTCATTTAAAGGTATTATTAAAAAGCCAAAAAGTTTGAAGGAAATATATTATCCTCAGATGTGACGGAAACGGTTCTGGAACTTACCTTTTGCAGCCTTCTGCATCTAATTTTTCTCCTGGCATCTCTCCCCTAACACCAAAGTTTTCCTCGATTTTATCGCCTGTGTCCCTGGAATACCAGTCCTTGGTGAGCTCCTGGGGAACATTGTCGCAGGTCTCTTCTATCCATTGCAATAAAACACTCTTTAGTTCAACATGAGTTCCTGAGTATTCCTCATCATTTATTAAATTGTTGATCTGGAGAGGGTCATCTTCCAACTTGTACAGTTCCTCTGCAGGCCTGGGGGCCAAGAATACATCAGATTGCGCAGGAGTCAGCCTTCCCTCTTCCTTCGCTCTTAAAAGGGATCTATAGGAAGGGCTATTAATAGCATCTAAAGGTCCCTGGTTTCGAAGTTCAGGCCTAAAATTCAGGATGTACATAAAATCCCTTGTCCGGACCATTCGCTCATGTGCCTCGAAATCATGCCAGTTGTGTTCTGCAAAGGCATAGTTTCGAAAATCCCTAAGGGGGTTGTCGAGCACCTTTCTAAAGCTCTTTCCCTGAAAACTCTCTGGAATACCAACCCCACAAATATCCAAGATGGTCGGCGCAATGTCTATACTGCTAACAAGGCTGTTACTGACACCGCTATCAATGCCGTTGGGCCAATGAACGATCAACGGTTTCTTGATCCCCGAATGGTACATCCTGGTCTTGTCCCGAGGGAAAGGCCGCCCATTATCGGCCATCACAATAATTATTGTATTTTCAAATACCTGCTGTCTTTTCAGTTCTTCGACGACCTTTCCAATATAAAAATCGAATCGTTTGATCTCATCATAATACCTGGCGAGATCGATCCTGGTGCTATCGTCATCGACCAAAGTTTTCGGAACTTCGATTTCCTCTGGGTCATGGGTACCGGAAAACCTGTTCTCGCCCCATGGCCTATGCGCATCATGGGAGGCAAACCAAAAGAAAAAAGGCTTGTCCTTGTCCCTCATCTGCAGGGATGGGATCCACATATCCTCGCCCCCATCACCATTTTCCGCTATTCCTTCGAAAATCTTATGAAATCCCTGCTTTATCAAGTCTCCCATATGCCATTTGCCCGCCTGCCCGGTATAGTACCCGCTGTCCTGCAATTCAGAAGCAATGGTCTCGAAGTCTATTTCCGGCTGCGTATGCAATTCTGCCGCACCTGTATTGTGCGGATATCGTCCCGTTATGATGCTTATCCGACTGGGGCTGCAAGAGCTCGTGGTCAATATGGCATTGTCGAAACGAACCCCGTTCTCTGCCAAATTATCAATATTAGGGGTCTCAACAAATGCATTTCCGTAAGGTCCCAAATCACTCGCGCTTACATCATCCGCTATAAAGATAATAACGTTCGGACCTGCCGATGTCAATCGCTTTTGCTGACCGAGTATACTTCCACTACATAATAAGAGAGAAATGATCAGAGAGAGATATACTAGTTTGCCTGTTACTTTCATATAAATTTATTTAGTAGGTGCGATTAAAATGAACCCCAAAAGAGAATAAATCCATGGTCAATCTGTTTAAATCAATCAAATATAGGAAATTTTCCACTAATTAGGAATGTTTGCGGATATACATAAAATTAATAACCGGGATTTTGGTTCAAGTCAGGATTAATATCGATTTCATTCAGAGGAATCGGAAATAATAATTTATTTTCATTTATATCATAGCCTTTGGATCCCATTACTTCTAGAGCGTGATCATGCCTCACCAAATCAAAGAATCGATGAAATTCAAAACAAAGCTCCATTCTTCTTTCATGGTAAATCGCTAATGGGAGCGTAGGATATTTGTCCGATGGATAACCAGCCGAACCATAAGGAGGCAAACCTACCCTTGCTCTAACCATATTTAAATATTCAGGATCATTCGTCACTTCAGCATACATCAGTAGAATATCAGCATATCTTATTATTTCAACATTTTGACCGGGATTCCGCCAATTGGGATCATAGAATTTCATAGTGAACGGGTACGTCACAAATTCTTCCGTACCTAATAGTTCATAACCGGGAAAAATGCTGGTTAACTTTCTTGGATCATCAGCCTCAAATTCTTCCGCCAGATCTTCTGTAGGGGTATTCATTCCCCACCCCCTAAAGGTTTCAGCTTCATCTGGAAGATGAAAATCCCAATGAAATGGTGTATATTCCAACTGATGTCCAGAATTACTGGCATTGGTTCCAGAAAGATATTGAGCTTCCAAAATGGATGACTTGCTGTTCTTGGTATTCGGGTGAAATAGAAACAAGTAATCATCCACATTCACTATACCATCATTATTGGCATCCAAGGAATAATGACCACTATCAATGATAAATTCTAATTCAGTTTGGGCAGCAGATTTGTTCCCAATGGTCAAATACAATTTTGCCAGGATCGCCGATGCAGCGTATTTTGTTATGCGACCTATATCATCACCGGTGTAAGCTTCTGGTAAATTCTCTTTGCCAAAATTTAAATCTTGGACAAGATTTTGATAAATTTCATCTGGATTTACGCGAAGATAATTATATGCTTCCTCTGGACCCACCACTTGATCTATATAAGGAACCGCTCCAAATGCACGGACAAGATTGAAATAGATCAATGAGCGGATCACCCGCGTTTGGGCTTTCAAGAGATCCAGTTTAGATGGCTCGATTTCCACAGTCGTATTTTCCAATTGATAAAGAACATTATTACAGATATTAATTGCTCTATAAGAGTCTTCCCAGGCCTCTGTTATCATACCATTATCCGGTGCGATAAAAAATCCATCTATCTGTTCTGCGTAATTATTTGCTCCAGTCCTAAATATAATACGGGCATTATCTGAACGAAGCTCCCCATATAAAGCAGGTATTCCAACTGAACCATAAACTATTCCCAACTGATGATATATTCCATCGACAGCTTGCTCCATTTGCTCTTCATTTTGATAGAAAGTACCTTCCGTAAATTGTGTCGTAGGGGCGAGTTCAAGATTATCGGAACATCCCGTCATTACCAGTAATGCTGTTGCTAATACGATTATTTTATTTTTCATCATAAAATTTATTTTAAAATTTAATATTCAGCCCTAAGGAATAAACTGTTGCAGAAGGATATGCTATTCCGCTTACTCCTCTATGCAAAGGATTATTAGCACCACCTTCAAACGTTTGTGGATCAAAAACCGGGGCTTCCGAAAGTAAAAATAAGTTGGTTCCATTGAAAAATATTCTCGCCTGGGATACCGAATATCGAGAGACAACTTCTTCGGGTATGTTATAACCGATGGTGAGATTTTCCATTCTAAGAAAAGATCCACTATGTATCCAATAGCTCGATGCCGTTTTCTCCATGCCTCTAATATCCACTGAAAGTTTGTAATGGTAACCATCACCAGGTTCTTCTACAGACCTCCATCTGTTATTAATTCTATCCAAGTAATTTCTACCTTCATGATACAACATAGATCTGACGGCATTTCTATCGTGTATTTCCCCACCTACAACTGCCTTGAAAAGGAAACTTAAGTCAAAATTTCCGATATTAAAGTTATTAGTTAGGCCCAGCCTAAAATCAGCCTCTGTCCCTCCGATAATGGTTCTATCACCTGGATCTATCTCTCCATTACCATTCAAATCTACATAACGTCCTTCTCCAAGTGTTGTGCCCGACGGTGCAGCAGGATCTGCATCTATTTCTGCTTGATTCATATATACGCCATCATATTTATAACCAAAAAAACTGAAGGGTGTCGCACCCACTTTATTTATTTTTTGTATTGCTCCTATTCCCCCATAGAACATTGGAGCGTTATCACGACCTAGTTTAGTTATCTCGCCCCTATTTAGTGAGAAATTAAGTTGAGTAGACCAACTCATTCTGTCCTTTTGAATATTTTGCGTGAGTAAGTTTAGTTCCAACCCTCTGTTCATGAGCTCACCGTTGTTGGAAAAAGCAGATGTAAAACCACTTGTGGAAGGGATAGGTACATTAAGTAAAAGATTGTCAGAAACAGAACGATAGATATTTGCCTCAAGCGTAATCCTATCCTCCCATAAACCTAGATCCATACCAATATTTAGTTGCTTCGTCCCTTCCCACTCCAGATCGGGATTCGCAATATTTGAAGGATAGTAAATAGTCAGAAGATTGTCTCCTAAGGCTGTTCTGGCCTGATTAATTCTCGCCATCCATATATAATCTGCAAAATTGTCATTCCCGGTCACACCATAGCTAGCTTTCAACTTCAGATTACTGACAAGGGAAGATGAACTTAGAAAGTCCTCGCTAGAAACCCTCCAGGCTCCTGATAATGACCAGAAGATTCCCCATTTATTATTTAGACCAAATCTTGAAGAACCATCCCTACGTATTGACCCAGCCATTATGTATTTATCTAGTAAACTATAATTGATTCTTCCCAAATAAGATATTAGATTTGTTTGGTAGGCATCATCATCTGCACCTGTGACCTCACTCCCTGCCGAAAGTGTATGTAGATTATCACTATCATAACCTCTGCGACTTGCGGAAAACATATAATAATCGCGATGATTATACTCATAACCAGCTAAAATATTAAAGGAATGATCTTCGAGTTCTAAATCATATGTCAACAAATTGGCCCATGTATAGCTCAGCGTCCGGTTGGTACCTACACTATAATCTCCAGGGCCAATAGTTGCGGGCCCAATGTTACGATCTCTAGGTCCGTAATTAGAATTTTGTCTCTGTCTGTAAAAAGCATTGAATGAGGTTCTAAAACTCAGGTTTTTCATCAAACCTAGATCGACAAACATATTACCCATACCAGTAAAACCGCTATTTTGGATATCATCGTTTATCCTGAATAAAGGATGACCATTGAATGGCCGGAACAGGATTGAAGAATAATTCTCAAATCCATCCAGAGTTAAAGGCGCTCCTAGATAGCCGCCCTCGCCATAAACCGGATAGATAGAGGGATATTGTACTGCCCATTCAACGATTCTATCATACGTCACATCTTCATGGTCGTAAACTGAATTTAACATTCCACCTATATCCAGCCAATCATTGATCTCTGTTTTTGCGCTCATATTCATGGAATACTGTTGATATGCAGACCCAAGCACTATACCTTCTTGATTCGTGTAGCCACCAGAAACAAAGAAATTCGATTTTTCATCGCTAGCCGAATAGCCCACGTTTAACTGGTGCATGGGTGCCACTCTAAAAATAACATCTTGCCAATCTGTATCTATAAGGTTTTCAGGATTTTCTAAAGCTACGGGCCAGGTATAACGGTAATCTCCTCTTGCTTCAATGGTATTTGGAGCATTGGGATCTCCACCTTGACCAATCCATCCATTTTGTGCAGCATCAATAGCTGTTTGCGCATATTCTGCAGAATTCATAACATCTATCTTTCGAATAACTTGTTGTAAACTGCTAGTGTAATCAAAGTGGAGCATTGGCTTTCCCCTTCCAGCTTTGGTCGTAACAAGAATAACTCCATTAGCTCCTCGCGAACCATAAATAGACGATGATGCAGCATCTTTTAATACCTGAATAGATTCAATAGCAGAGCTGTTGATTGAATTTAAATCAAATCCCGGTAATTGAACACCATCTACTACAATTAAGGGAGAGCCTCCTGCCGAAATAGAACTAGCCCCACGAATCTGAATTGAAGTAAGAGATCCTGGTCGACCACTCCCATTTATAACCTCTACCCCGGCAAGCTTTCCTTGTAATGCTTGCCCAAAATCCACCATAGGTCTGCTCCTCATTTCATCCATTTCGACGGAACCGACAGATCCAGTAAGATCTCTTTTATTTATGGATCCATAACCAACCACAACCACTTCTTCCAGTGCCTCAGAATCCTCTTCCATTTGAACATTCATAGTGGTACTATCTCCCACAGTTCTTCTAATAGTTTCCATCCCGATATAAGTAAAAACTAATACTGATTCATTCGATGTGACTGTAATTGTAAAATTCCCATCAAAATCGGTCAGCGCCCCATTATTTGTTCCTTCTTCCTGGATGGTAACACTGGGAAGTGGCACTCCATTAGGATCAGTAACATTTCCTACAACCAAAAACTGGATTTCCGATTTATTAATTTTCGGTTTTTTCGAAGTAGAGCGAACAGATATAGCTATATTGTTACCTATAATACTCATATTATAGGGTGTTCTTCTAGAAAGTTGATTTAATACTTCATCTAAATTTTCTTTTTCAAAACTAAACCTTCCGACAAGTTTCGTTGTGGGATTTACATCATCGCCATAAGCGAATTTCAAATCAGTCTGAGATTCAATTTCCGATATTATTACCTCTAGGTTTGGATTATTTTCATCAAATGAAATTTCCTGTGGATTGATAATAAAAGGCAAATAAAAAAATATTGTTAATAGTTTAGACATATTTAATTTATTTTAAATTTGTAATACAAAAGCCCATTCAGCATTCTATGTTTAGAATGTGCTATTTGTGTTTGTTTTAATAAAAAGGGTTCTCTATTTGGCGATGGAAACCCTTTTTTATTTACTGAATACTTGTATCTCTCTTTTTTCTTGATTTATTTTATAGGTTGTATTATTTATGATTGATAATAGTTTTAATACTTGCTCAAGGGTGTCTTTCTTGTTTATTCTTAGTGTCACCCTCTTGTTTTTAGTATAGTGATTTTTGTCAAATTCATAATCAAATCGTTTTTCTAAGAATTTAAAAATTTCTTCAATCTCAAGGTTGTTGATGTCAATAAATTG
>Ga0307486_1001331_pt1 | contig 19301 bp, 32 predicted proteins | sample CBIW02metaG_FD_203663 | JGI IMG/M metagenome (GOLD analysis project Ga0307486, IMG submission 203663) | Sea-ice brine microbial communities from Beaufort Sea near Barrow, Alaska, United States - CBIW 0.2 | ecosystem: Environmental > Aquatic > Marine > Coastal | place: USA: Alaska | collected...
CCCTCTATCCGTATCATCCAATTCCTGCACCATCTCACACAACACGTTAACAGGACTGAATACAATCTGCGCCACCCGTTCGCCGCGGCGGATCTCGATAGCTTGGTCGCCGTGGTTCATGCCCGCCACCATAATTTCTCCCGTAAAATCCGCGTCAATTAATCCTGCCAGAATATCAAACCCGTACTTAATCGCCATTCCAGACCTTGGCCAGATAAAACCCGCGTAACCGGCAGGGATGCCAAGCGATACGCCGGTGGGTATCTTCACGCGAGCGCCAGGCCATACGGTGTGGTTCTCAGTAGCGTACAGATCGAACCCCGCGCTGCCTTCTGTGCCGCGCGTGGGTTGCGTTGCGTAGTTGTGTAGTAGTTTTATTTTGATGGTCATCAGGCAACTTCTCCAACAATTGATACAGCAGTGTAAATCGAAAGCCCGACAAACATACCTGCCCATGCGAACCTTCTAGCATGAAACTCGAATCCGGCCATCATGCAAGTGCTTGCAAGCGAAAATATCAAAGCATATAAAAAAATCATAAACTATCTCCGATTATGGCCATTTGTTGCTCCTATTGCGTTTTTCATAGTCGTCACGGCATTCCCCACCATGGCAGAACAGGCCAGCTTTAAGCGGCTCTTTGCAGTTATAGCACTGCTTAATAGGTCGAAGTGTGCCAGCATTAAACAACGCTGATCTGATACCCATTGCCCTCTGCCATTCTGCTGTTTCGTTTGCTATGTCAACTACATCACTCATAGTTTCGATTCCACTTTTATGTGTCCAGTTTTAATGCAATTAGTAATAAATCTTTCTGATTGATAATGCTTTGGTAGCAGTTTGATGCATAGCTCTATGGCCCAACAAGCGAATCTAATTCTCATAATCCTTTCCCCTTGCTTTTACTCACTGACAAATAAACCCACCGGTCACCGGTGCCGATGAGGCTAACCAAGTTCTCGCTAACGCCAAACTGTGCGGCCAAGGCCTTAAGGCTATGCTCTGCCGCAAGGCTCTTAAGCCGGTCGCGCTCCTTAGCTGCACTGCGCAACGTGCCCGCGTCTGCGTATTCCATTACGCCATACTTGCCCTTGCCTTTAGTGAGCCACCGGTGCCCGTTGATGATGCGCCCAACAGACTTGTGGCTGATACCATACTTCTCCGCCAGCGCTGGGTTGCTCAACTTGTGCGCTTCGGATGTCAGTTCACGGCCAATAGCGCGGCGGTTGAATATCTCAAGCGCCTGAACCTGGGTTAACTTCGTTGCGCACTGTTCGCCGCGGCGGGCTTTTATTCGGTTTTCGGCGTTGCAGTTCACAGCCCACGCTCCAAAGCTTCAGCCTCAAGAGCCGCATACGACACAGCATCTTCAGCACTGTCCTTGTGATACCCGTTAGCTTGCCTGACACGCTTCAGCAGGCTCATTAGAAGCCACCCTTCGTACTCGCTTAGGTCTTTGCCTGTAATAGCGTTGAACGCTTCCACAGTGCGCCCCATGCTTCGCTCCCCCGCGGGCTGGTCGTATTGCTTGCCGCGTTCGGTTAACAGGTTTCCAGCTTGCAGCAAGAACTGCTCGGCTGTGCGCTTGTATTCGATTGCCGGAAGCTCTTCTTCTTCGAGTGTCATAAATGGGCTTAGGAGGCCAAGTTCATTGCGGGCGTCCTGCCATTCCTCCCGCCTAACCCCGTCGCTGTCTGGGAAGTATTTCAGATTAAGCCACTCAGGCCCGCCCATTCTGTCGTTCCAGAGAAGCACCGTTGTGCTAGCGCCAGCCAAGTCCCGCCACTCAATGACGTTTTTTGCGAGAAATTCTAGTTCTTTTTTCATCTCATCATCTCCAAAAGTTTGCGTACACCAAGATCGTGCGCTGCATGGTGGCCTATGGTGGGGAATGCTCGGTAAGCCCACGCCAATTTTATTACTTGATATCTAAATGCAAAGAATTTAACCGGTCTTGGCTGCACACCCTTGCGCCACTGACTTACCGTGTTGTTACTGATGCCTGCTTCCTTGCAAGCCTCCGTAATCGTCACCCTAGACAACCTTGCCAGCTCTAGCACTTCCTCTATAGTCTCCATTCCTTTCCCCTTTCGTTATTGAGGTAAACACTATAAACGTGAATTAACGTGTAAGCAAGCTTGACGAAGCGATGATAGAAGGATTAGTATTGTTTCATCAACAACGGAACGGAGAACGGCATGACCCACACACAGCAAGCGCAAAAACTTATCGACACAGGGCTATGTGACCTGCCATTGACCTACGAAGACGTGGCGCGGCGAGTCGCTAAGAATGAGTCATTCCCCACGGCTCTGCGCAAGACGATGGGAGGCAACCGCCGCTTGCTAGACATGATCACCCTTACAGCCGCGCTGGAGCTTTGTCAGGAGCAGTCAGATGCTTAAGTTCATGATGGGTATGTCAGTAGGGATTATCCTTTTAGGACTGATTGTGGAAGACACAGACGACTACCAGGCCCGCCAATATTGCGACATGCGCCAGATTCATAAAGACACCAACGGCGAGTTTGGCTGGCCGGCTTACAGGAGCGATATAGAATGCAGCAAATGACACGAAAAGAGTATAAGGCGTTTATGACTAAGTGGCGGGCTGTTTTGGCTAATCTGAATGCCCCAAATGAATCATGGAAAAGACAGAAACTTGTACAAGATGCTGCTTTTAACACGGCTTTTTGCGCAGTATATGAATTAATTCCTGCTTTTTTCTGGGAATGCAAAGTCCTGACGCCGAGCAAAGTTTACAGAAAACCAATAGACAGAAATTGCATTAGCATGAATTCAGAAGCTTTCTGCCCCAACAGCTACCCACACGCAACAAGGAATCCGTAACATGACCCCAGCACAAAACCAGAAGCAGCTAGACGACGCCGCAGAAGATGAGGCGCGAGTGGAAGAATTGGCAATAGAGATAGCATCGGCCATGGCTAGTGGTGAGGACTTCCACTTGGAAACTGTCGATGGCTACAAAAGTTTTGGCACCTACGACGTCGTTGAAGCGATGAGGACAATGGAGCCTGAAATTTTCTATGACTCGGTTTTTGCGCTCAACGGGGCCGCCAAAAAAAGCTTGGCCAAGCTGAAGGTTGAAGCGATTACCGAGGTAGTTAAAGCCGCCCCACTACTAGCCGCCGCGCAATACGAGCGGGAGCAAAAGCAATGAGCGAATACATTGAAGTAGATGGCCTACTAGTTGGCCCTAATATGTGGCGCAACCTAATGGGTGAAAAAATCCGGCTCCAGATGCTAGTCGAATCGTGCAGCAGTCGCAATGCATCGGACTGCGACAGAATAGACCGGCTTCATACACTGGCGGATGAGTTGAAGGCGGCGCTTAAGCAGTCCCAGGAAAGAGTGTCTGAGCTGGAGTCTATTGGCTCAGAGTTACTGCAAGCGCATATGAAGTCAAGTGTCGGCATGCCATCATTTAAAGACCTTGAATCGGCGTTGGGTGAACGCTCAGGCGCATGGCTCCTGCGGGAAAAGGCTGATGTTATAGAGCAGTGTATGCGTGACATACATTCACTTCGTTCTGCTTTTAATCTGTCCGAAGATGAAATAACTGGAATCAAAATGGCAGTGCAGCATTGTAAAAGAGAGGTTAAAGTTTTGCGATTAGACGCTGATCAGGCCGATAAGGAGCAAAAGAAATGAAGGTCACCCCAGAACTACGCGCATACATCGAAACACGCTACGCCCTTGGGCGCTTATACGCCAAACTTGCAGAAGGTCTTAATGACAAGGTGATTGGGAAAAAATACGGCGTAGGCAGGGTCACAGTTTACCAGCTTGCACGTCGCGGTTTTACTGCCTTAAAATGCAACGACTCTAAAAAAGAAATACCTGTAGATATTATTAATGCTATTGAGGTAGATGTTCGTAAGCGTCTAAACTTTGAAATGCTTTGGGAAAAAGATAGTGCCCGCGCAATATCTTTGGACACTGGTATAAAAATTGAACGAGTTAGGGCTATTGGAACCTATGGCCTTTCAAAGAAAAAATCACCGAAAATAGCGGAAAAAGTAGACTACGTTCGCCGGTTCTTGACTGCGCCGGTGGTGAGTTTTGGGATTTGTGAGGGGTATTACTGAGATGAGCGAACTTAAAGAAAAATATCTGGAGTACGTAGACAGGTACAAATCAAAATTTGGCGACATGATTAGTTTTGATTGCCCATCGTGTGGAGAAATAATACTAACTGCGCCTTCGCCTGAGGGTGAAACGTGGAACAGTTTTTCAACATGCCCACACTGTGACCATAGCTACATGAAATATGTATCAGGCAACAAAGTAGAAACATCTTTATGAGGACAACAAAATGAGCGATAGCAGAGAGGCATTCGAAGAAGCAGCGGCCCGTCTTGGGTTTGATTTGACAATGAGATGCCCGGAATCGGAGGACGGTGGATATGCACTCATAATAACTCAGGATTCTTGGGACATCTGGCAGGAGGCTTGTGAATGGCAAGCAACCCGCACACAGGACACCACTGACAGTAGCTGCAACTGCGAGGCCCGAAAGAGTCTCCTTGAGATCCATAATATCACCGCCTGCATTTCTGAGATTGAGGAATTGGACGGCACTGAGCAGCTAACTGTGAGCCGCGTAAAACAAATGGCGCAGTACATTAACCAGATGAATGTCAGCGCACAGGATCGCGGGGAGCCGGTTGAGTGGGTTTTTCCTTGGGACCAGTTGCCTGCTCTTAAGCTATACAACGACCCGCCCAGCGCCGTGGTGCCGGAAGGTTGGAAGATTGAACGCGAATCAGAAGAAAGAATCACTATTGATGCTGATGGCCTTGGGTTCTACGTAGCAAGACTGGCCGCTGACCGTATACCGGAAATCATGCTTTACGCGCTCGCAAACGATTTGCTTTTGAGCGCTCTACCCAGCGCCGCGGTACCGCAGGTAGCGACAGAGCGCCGATATTTTAGTGCTCAGTCGTGGCGTGAAGGTGCCCCGCAGCTAAAGAAGGAGCAGGAATCATGAGCGACAGTGAGCGAACTAAACAGCTTAGGTACAAAGAGCTTAACAGGAAGATAAGGCTCGCCTGTCCAACATCTAGTGAGTCTGCAACGCAGTATGAGGTGGATGATCTTGAAACTGAACGGGACAAGCTTCAGGCGCGAGTGGCTCAAATGCGCCGTAGCCTGACAGAGTTGATTCAGCATTACAGAAGCGAAGCCTGGGAGCTGCCAATGCTGAAAAGGGCTGAGGCAGCGAGGGATTCGGTAAGTGATGCATGGCTCCTGCGGCAGAAGGCTGATGCGGTTGATTCGATAGCCGAGAAGATGGTTCGGGATATGACTGTGAGCGACATCAGAATGGTCGCCAGTCTGCTTCGGAAAAGCGCCGCTGAGGCCGACACGGCTGGAGGTGGTTTATGAGCGACTTTAAAAGAGAAGCAAGATACTACGTCATAAAGCAGAAGAACCTGACTGAAGACCAAGACACAGCGCTTTGCGACCTACTGTCGGGCGCACAGATACCCTGCACGGACTGCGTGGTGGTAGAGAAAGACTGGCTAAATTATGAGCACACATGGAAAACGATTGAGCACGTTGCGTCGGGCAAATTCTGCGACCCGTATGAAGAAATTTATCAGCTAAAGGGTCAGCTTGAGCAGGCCCAGGCGCGGCTACAGTCAGTGCATGCTGACTTACTAGAGATTCATCGTGTCACTGCTCATGTTGCTGGGTGGACTGGTGAGCCTTTAAGGGATGAGCACCTGACAGTTAGGCGTGTTAAAGAGATGTCTATCTGGCTCAACAGGACCGTGCAAGAACTCGATCGGAGTCGGGCGCGAGTGGCTGAACTTGAGAAAATCGCAAAGCGTCTAGTTTTTGATTTTGAGCACTACGGAAGCGGAGAGCCGCACGTTGACGACATACACGATATTGTTGCTGATGCGCGGCAGTTGATTTAAAAGGCGGAAGGTGATAACAAACCCTAACCTCAATTAATCCAAATATCAACCCAACCATGGCCGGAGCAAGCGCCCCGGCTTTTGCTTGTGCTGTAAGTTCCGTCTTCGCATTTAGCAGACATTCCGACAACGGAAGCAGGCTGATCCGACCACCACAACAAGCCGCCAGCACCAGCGCCACCAATGGTAAGCACGACAATTGCTATCTGGAAGCCTCTGGATAAACCCGCTCGACGCCCTTGGTTTACGCTGGCCGACGCTCTAAATTCTCTAAATCCGGTTTTAATTTCTTCTTTAATCGAATTAAAACCGGACCGCATCTCATCCCTAGTTTCAGTTTGTGCAATTTGCAGATTAATCATATTGCTATTTAAGTCCTGAACTGTTCGCTCAAGTTCGGAAACTCTAGGTGGCCACTCTTCAAGGCGTTCAACCCGCCATTTTAAAGTATGGAAGTGCTGCTCAGATTTACCCACTCTTTCATGTATGTCGGCCATATTGTCTTGCTCTGGTCGCATCTGCCGGCCTTTACTGCGTGTCGGTGTGTTAAGTATGAATTATATCAGTATAGTCATTACAGTGCATTATAGCCGCGCTCAAGCTCAAGAATATAAACCATCAACTGAGCATTATCAGACTCTGGATAACACACCATCCCATCACCGGCTATCACCGTCAGGCCGCTCGGTGTCGTTGGTTTTGTCGGCATTGACGCGCCGCACCCTGCCATCGCCAAACTTATCAGCAGCGTACTGAGCAGAGTCCGAGTCAATCTGGGCACGTTCATCTTGGGCCTCACGTTGTTCTTTCTTGCGCAATACCCGCTTGACGGCCTTAACAAGCGCCGCCAACAGGTAGATTACCCTATCAATCACTTTACGCTTTCCACAGCCTTGATACGGCCATAGATGGCAAACAGGCCACCCACTACGCCGATGACTGCGCTTACGATTTCAGCCTGTGCTTCTTGCCCAACACTATATCCGAATGCCCCGGCCACGAGCGCAAGGATTGCGACGATTGAGCCCCAGATTGTTTTTGATTTATACCATGCTTTATTAGGTTCCATTATTAACTCCAAGTTTAACAGATTGAATTGCAGCCATTAGGCTGGTGTATTTGCCTTCCACGCGCCCCCATGTTGCAGGGCTTCCCATGTTTTCGTTCGGCCTAACGTCACCATGAAACATTGGGTGCGGTCCGTCAAGATAATGCGTATCCGAATACACGCCAATGCCGGTGAAGCCTATCATCTTCATTTTGTGCGCAACGTCCTCCACTGCTTCTCTATGTATCACGCCATCGACAAAGAAATCGCCCCCAATAACTTCACCCCAGTGGTCAATATTATGAGCGGACATATCGTCGCGGCCAAGGTTCCGCCCAAGGCTGTCAGGGTGCGGGCTGATAATGATTGCCCGCCCAAGCTGATAGCGCAGCACGTCAAGCATTGTCACCAGTCTGGGTGACATTTCATCAGACCATTCTCTGAATTCTTCTGTGCTGAAATATTCAGTGTTCATGCAACCTCCTAGACTTTGGCACAAGCAAACGCGATTAGCTGCGCAATCATCGGCACAAAACGGCGCTGCTTCTGGCCTAGTGTTTCATTTTTGATTATCTCCATGTATGTTCTCCTGTAAAACTTAGCCGGTGCAATACCGGCCTAATGACGTACCCTATTAATACGTTGCATAATTAGCAATCTAAGGACGCATCCAATTTATAATAGCGAGATAGCAGAACTACCAATACTTTCAATACTGGCATAAACTGTTACATCCCCGCCTGTACTTGCTGTAGAAGCAGAGATAGTAATAGTTGAACCACTAACTGTCGCTATAAAGTCTACGCTCAAAGTATAGTCATCGTTGTTTTCTGATCTTGCTGTCATCGGTATCGTGTACGGTGACACTCCCGGAATAACAGGAGTACTACTATCAAAATGAGCATCAAGTATAAAAGTTCCACTTTCTGATACTCTTGCAGAGCTGAATCCTGCCCTAGCATGCCAGTTTACATAAATCCCTGTGAAGGTTGCCGCTCCTGTTATACTAAATAAATCACGACTTCCCGTAGAGCTTACGGTATGCGTAACTTTGTTAAAGTTGCCTCTGCTGTAAATGACACTTGGGCCTACGCCATTTAGATAGTTATTGGCTTTATCGGTAAGGGCAAAGTCGGACGTTATATCAATAGGATTTGTATAGCTTCCATTGGTTGAGTGAAAGTCGTTATCCCTGACCATCGCAAAAGTGCCCGCGCCAACCGACTTATCGACTAAAATTCCAGTGGCAATCACCGCATCTACCGAGCTTTGAAGGGTGTTTCCTGTAATGTGGACTACATCGGCAGATGAAAGCGATATGAAGCCCGCTTCTTTAATTAGGTTGTTTTTAATTTCTGCGTACTTTATTGAAGTGCCAGAAGCGTTAGCCCGAAGATTAATCGGTCGGTTGACGGAGGTTCCTATGTTGTTCTGGAATAGATTTCCGGTAATTACCACCTCGTTAGGTGCTTTGTCGTTTTCGCAATAAACGATTATGCCGTAGGTTGTCGTTCCTGTATGGTTCTTTAATATGTTATCCAGTATTCTAAGCGTCCCAACTGGATTGGTTGAGCCTGTCCCAAATACGCCCGTCCTTATGCCTGTACGAGATACACCAGCACCGTCAAGGACGTTACCTTGGAATAATCCATCTGAAAAAGATTTGGTTGAGCTTTCGTTGATAGCGTGAATATTGGCAAAGCCTGCGCCTGAAAGGTTGTTATTTAGAACCTTGACGTTATTGTGATTTCTGACGTCAATGTTGTATCGCTTGTTATCAGCAAAAACACAGTCTCGAATGGTGCCATTGGTGCCGTTAAAGTTGACGCCGTAGCCTTCAGCTTCGCCCATCACAGGACGCCCCGCTAAGGTAGACGCGACATTTTCAAGCACCACGTTATTTCCGAAGATGCTTGCCCCGCCATACCCGCAGCGATACCAAGTGCTATTAGAAATCACGCCTGAGCCTTTAACGTCGAGAACCAAAACCCCCGAATGCCCAATATCGGAAACGTCCACTCCATCAAGATTCAGGTAAGCGCAAACGTCAATCTCAAGGCCGTCTAACACGCCATCTACGTCTTGATACTGTCCCACGAGCTTAATGCCGCTGGCGTAAAACTTTAAGGTTGAACTGCCCAAAAAGCTCAGGCAACTTCCGGCAGTAGTCGAATCCAAAGACGAAAAATCAAAGATTGCGCCGCCACCGATTAGCCGGTACTCAACAAGTGCTGAGATATTAGTCGTAATGATAGATGTACATACGTATGCACCATCTTCTGCGTCTACAAAATTAGAAAAGCCGAGTGCAGCCGATACCGCTGTCGTGTCGTCTGTCGCCCCGTCACCAACTGCCCCAAACCACTTAATCTTTACTGCCCCGCTGTAGAGCCTTTCTGCATAGTCACCGTTGGTCAGAGCAACATATATGCCTTCTTGTGTGTCTGCGGGGGGCGTTCCAGTCTTGACCACAAACAAGCCGCTGCGCCCACCTTCCTCAAGACTAAACTGATACCCCGCAGGCACATCATAAGACTTCATCTCTGTGCGGCTTGAGACTCGCTGAACAATTCCTGTGACTAAAAGCGCACCGCCGCCGTTTGACGGGCTAGAGGCCAAATCCTGCCGCAACACAGCATCACCAACAGATGCAAGATTGCTATCAACACTTGGCAGAGTTGCTGTAGTAGTGTATGGCAGTGTAGCGGACGCAGAAGGCCGGTAAAACTCGCCGCTATAAAGTATGATCGTGTTGTAAGTCCCCATCACAAGGCCAGAGGCATAGCTTTCAATCGCACCTCCCGCTCCGGTTCCCACATAGCCAAGGGATACTCTGGAGACTCCAAAACGGTCAACCCATGTTGCGGTTGCTATGTTATTAACAGCTCTATCAAAGTTTTCGGAGTTGTCCGAAAGATCACGCGGATCTGTTGAACCAATCGGGTTTCCAGTGTTATAGGTAGTCATAAAATAAACCTCTGTAAATAGTTTGCTTGTTTATAAGCTCTCATCATCGGACAAGTATACACGCGCATCGTAATTAATCGCAGTTACGGCAACTTCAAGTTGGTTGCGTGGCGAGATTTCAGTTATCAAAGCGGGGAAGCTCCAGCGATCAACCGGCCCAAAATAAACGTGTGTCGGCTCTCTATCGCCAGGGTTAACCAATGGGTATGGCTGCGGGATGCTAACCAGTACCTCATAGTCGCTGCCACCTTGCGCTGCAGCAAATGGCCCTACTGTGTCGCCTGCCTCGTCTCTGTAAGCAACGACATAGCTTACGCCAGCCTCCCACACTAGCGGCTCTGACACGGTTATACGGTCAGCGCTGATTGATTCAAGAATGGCAACCTTGCCATAGCTCGGCACATCATCAACCAATGGCACGTATGACATATAACTGCTGTTCAACGCATCCAGCTCAGTGCTGAAACTATAAGACCAGCGGCGGTAACGTTGTGCGCGTCTGCGGCGCATACCAATACGCCACGCTTTCGTTTCGTCGGTGACGCCTTCAAGCTTTATTTTGTCCATCTTTATGCCCTGATCGCCTGGCAGAAAGCAATTCACCGTTTCAGTTGTCCATGTTCCGGCCTTGGTATACTCAACCTCTACACCATCCGATTCATCTGGCTGCTTACCGGTAAAAGTCCGCTGAAGTGGTGCAGTCATATTCTCAGGGCTGTAGCCTTGCTCAAACTGTGTGCGAGTCTCGTCTCGGACTGGAGTTATAACGCCGTTGTCGAGCGTCATCTCTGCATAGCCTGCCCGCAGTATGGTGTCTATGGCGTCCTTTGCCGTGCCTGAGCTAAAGACGTAATCGAACGTATCGCCGCGGCTTATCCAAAGCGCGTCAAGCCGCTCAAGCTCGCCAACGTCGATCTGGTCTAGGCCATAGCCTAGAGACTTGGCAACGTATGCCGCGGCTCTTGATATTGAACGTGTCGCTGTTTCTGTGCCGCCTGCTACTGGTTCAAGCTTGCGTGTTGCCTCCAAGTTGATTTTGTTTTTAGACTGCCCGCCTATATCATCAGCCCCTGTTATGGTGACGGCTATGGTTGTGACGCCGGCATAACTGGTGACTGTCGGAAGCTTTGAGCGCAAGGCTGTCAGCTCTAGGCGGTCAAGCGCTTCCAGTGCCGTGTCTTCAGCGCCGACCCTTACCACCTCAACCTCTGGCCGTATCGCGCTAGGCATGGAAACCGAAAACGTCCATCCTAGCTGGTCACGCGTTGCACCTGAAACCGTTTGGTCTTGTACGGTCCATGTTGTGGTTCCAATTTCTCTCCACCGTATTCTGACTGTCCTGCTTCGAGAATTAACCGCATCTCCATCAATTGTGCCAAGCCCCTGAGGTGCGAATACATCAATCTCAACCGCCTGTGTTGTCTCCCCATTTGGGCAGGCAGCAAACGGCCCGATAATTTCGCTGACAAGATCGCCGGCTATCCATGCTATATCAACAGACGCGCTGCCAAGTTGCGGCAATGTATCGGCCCAGTCTGGATCTGCACTGCCACCAGACAAGACGCGCTCCAGCCGAATAGCCGTGGTGCTTATAATTTCAGACAAAACATATTCTGTTCCGGCTTTGTCAATCGTCATAAAGCCAGCGCCGGCAGTGGGTGTAACCGCAACAGCCCCAACGGTTTCCAGTTCTAGCGCTGTTTTTGCGGCGTTAAGTGTTGCGACAACATAGGTGCCGTTAACTGCAAGCGTTGACTCAACATTCACGGTTTGACCTACAACAAGATGCTGAAACGCTCCAGTAATAACGTTGCCAGATACGCTAACCGATTGCTCGATATTAACGATGCCAGATATGCCGACGCTCCAGCGTCCTTTAACTACGATTGAACTTAGTGCGTCACCAGATGTAGACGCGCCAGAGCCGCTGTAGCTGCGCTCATCAAACGTAACGCCTTTGAGCCGCAACCCTGAGCTGGATGATGTACCGCCGACCTCTGGCGCTGTATACCAGTTCTCATGCGCCGGATTTCCGGCAACGCTGACGCCTGGCTCAAATAGTTGATAAGACGCCCCGCTTATATCTGCAATGGCTGTCTCGCCAATTCGAATATTTGACGGGTTTATCTCGTATCGCCCAACGCCCACGCATAGCATCAGCCTGAGAACCTGAGTCGTTGTATTTTGATAAAGCCTGCGCGGTGCATTCAGGTAATCAGGATAACGGATATATCGGCCTAACAACTCTGAGACACCTTCGCCTAAACGGGCGACGTTGGCTTTTGCGTCTGCTGGGTTAAACCTTGCCCCCTGCTGGCCTTGTCCTTGTTGGCCTGGTATTGATGGTGAGAAAAGAGCTGAAGCCGCCTGAACCCCCGCAACGTTTAAGAAATAAACTGGAAATATAAAGCTCAAAACACTTCCAAGCGCACCACCCCGCGGAACCACTCTAAACTCAACAGCATCCGTTTTGCGAATAACAACAAGCGGCCAATCAATCGGCTTTATGATGACGCCATTCACAGAGCAGCTAACCGGCTGTATCTCGCCGCGCTTATACTCTGGCGCTTGGCCTAACACCCATTGCTCGATGGTTATATCATGGTCACTATAAACATCATCCGGCTCACTAGGCATAATGCTGGAATAGACTTTAATCGTCATAATAAACAACCTTTAGGAATCGCTGCTCAAAGTGGCGCAAGTTTACCAGACGCGGGCCATTGCCGCCCTTTCCAGGCTCATCAGTTTCCAAGATCATGCGCCGGCCATCAACGTCCACAACGATTGCAATATGCGTGCAAAGAAACCCGCGCCATGCTGTAGCAATCGCGCCAGGGTATGGGCTTACCTGCCTGTACCGCTTTGACTCTTCAGCCACTGCGCTTGTTAGGGCCTTCTTGTCCACTCCTTCAACGGCTCCGTGGTTCGGCATCCAAGGCTTATCAAACAGGTAAACGCGAGCCATGCGCACGAGTCCGTAACAATCAGCCCCCTCTACACTGCGGCCGTTTGAGATATACGGTATGGCTAATAAGTCATCGAGTGTCATAAGTAGCGCAACCCTGGGAAGTCTTCAGCCACATAGCGTTTGCGCGGCCATGCAGTACCGAGCAAGTCATAATAACCGGCCTCAATCTGAACCATAATACCCTCAAACGTTCCGCCTCTTAGCGTCATCTTGATTGGCGTTATTGCAGGCGCTGTGAGGTCTGTAGACAGGTACTCACGATAGATAACAGGCACTTCTAGGTCTGACTCCATCGCGCTTTGTACGGCCCTCTGAGCCTCTCCTGTGACGTTAGCAATGGCAATACTAAGCGTCTGGTTTCCGCGTGTTGATTTCTCGGGGCGCTTAAACTCAAACGGCCCCGCTAGAAACGTCACGGTTTCTGCGGTTTCCAGCGTTGCCGTAACATCTTCATAAGCGGCCACCACCCTTATAGCGTCTTCACCCGGCACTAATATTTCGAGAGTCGGCAAGATAACGTATTGAGCAGGTGCGGAAGCGTAGACTGTTTGGATTATGCTCATGCAGGCCACCATTTGCACAGAGCAAAGTCGATCACCGCGTAACGCTGCGGCCAGTTAATGGCCATGTCGATTATTTCGTTATTGCTCATGCTTCGGCCAGTTTCTGTTGAGTGCTATGTCGATGATGCCGGCGCTGCTAATGAACGGTTGCCCATAAAGCCACCATTCTTGGCTTAGCAATGGACGCTCTCTTGTTTCAAGCTCTGCGGAAAAGTCCCACTCATCATCATCTGTAAACGTTGGCCCTGAATACATGCCAGTAAAACGGCACTCATACATTTTAAGCGGGCCATTGGGCGCTTCAGGTGTTCGTAGCGGGGCCATGAACCATTCAACGCCGTCGGTTATCTCATACTTGAACCACGCTTCAAACAGCGGCGCTTGTGACTGGTCCATGTGCCAGTCGACGGTTACTAGACTTGGCACGCTGGTGAACGTTCGGCGCTGCCTAGCCCTGCCTGTTACCATTTCAGTGCGTGCGAAAGGGCTTGTATGGCTAATGTCGTAATTGCGCCGCAGTGGGCGCGGCAAGTAATCGGGGTACTCTTTCATCGTCCCTGCCTCCGCATTCCGAACGTGCTTTGCATTGTTTTCGACATTGGCCCTCCGCTGTTCATATCGGCCACGAATACCTCAATGACTTGCTGGCCGTCTGCACCTTGCCGAGACTCTGCCCTAGTACCCTGCGGCGCGTTGTTGATGTTAATGACAACCCCTTGGCCCTGACCTTTCGTGTGGTCAATAACGGTTTCGTTGGGGTGTAGCATAGCAGGAAATCCGCCCTTGCCGTCCATGCCGCCAGACCTTGAGCCGGAACCTGTGAAGCCGCCGCCTTCGAAAGATGCGACGGTAGACGATGCAACCATAGAAGATGATAAGGCAGCTACACCCGCAACAAAAGGGCTTGTAGCCGCAAGTGCTGCAGCTGCGGCGGCAGGCGCTAGCGCTGGACCTACAACAGGTATGGCGGCCGTAGCAGAGAAAGCGCCAAGAGCCGCCATCTGTTGTTTAGCTGCCGCCTCTGCAACCATTGCGCTAGCTGCACCGGCTGCACCGGAAGTTGCCATTGCTGATTGCACAAGCTGATATGCTAGCCATTGAGCCGCCATCTGGCCCAGTGCATTTACAGTGCCACGTATCAACGATTCAAACAAAACCTTAGCTGCATCGTCTACGCTTTCGAAGTCAAGAACAACAGACTCAAGGGCATTACCAAAGCCACTTGTGAAGTTATTTATGACGCCTTCTGATAGCTGATTAAAGTTAGAAAGATTTGCTTCTGCACCTTCCAGCCATCGCTCCCAGTAGCCCGCCTCTGCGGCTTCTTTTTCTTCAATTCCGCGTCTGTGTATTTCTGTTAGCTGATTACTCTTTTCAATTTCGTTTTGGATTCGAAGATCTGCGGCCTGCATCTCAGTAAGCCACCGCGCATCTTCAAGCGCAGATATTTCCGCGTCACGTTCGCCAAAGATCCTTAGAGCCGTGTGCTTTTCACTTTCCAGCGACTGCATAAGTGCATCGCGGCGGCGGGCTAGCTGGTCTTCAAGATCTTTCTGTGCCTTTATTGATTCTTCCGTTGGGCCTGTTGATTCTGTGGGGCGCTCAAGTCTTGGCACGGTTATAACCATTCCAGTTCCGCCGCCAGTGCTAACCCCCGCAAGCTTCCTGTTTAATTCGTCACGCGCCCTAACCAGAGTGACCTCTGTGTCGGCAATCATATCCAGGATTTCATCTTTGTTGTAATAAACAACAGCGCCATCCTTACCAAAGAACCGAATTCTTTTGCTGGGGTTGTCGAGCATATCGTATAAAAGGTCTAGCTCATCGCGCAGCCTAATAATGTCATCAGGTGCCGCGCCGGCTGTAATGGAAGCAAGCTCTTCTCCTGCCCACTTTGCAAAGCCCGCGGTTTCTGCACTAAATCTGGCAATAACTCCAATCGCATTTAAAGCGCCTTCAACCAGAGCGTTAAATCCTGCCACTACCTGAGGATTATTAAGTGTTTCGGTTAGTGATTTTATTCCCTCAGTAGCGCCACTTATTCCGCCGTCGCCCTGCTTACCTTCAAGCAAATCGCCAAACGTATTTGATAGCGACTGCAAAGCGCCGCCAAGCGTGTCCCTTGCTGCTCTAGCAGATCCACCAAATTGGGTTTCTAGTTCGTCAAGTATCGCGGATTGAGCACCGGCAACATCCCCCACCTTTACCATCTGTTTGATGATATCTTTTTGAGACTCGCTAAACGTTATGCCGGATCTTGATAGCGCTGTTAAGCCGATGACAGGATCATTAAGAGCTTTGCCAACCTGTATCGCTGCACTCTTTAGGTCTGTACCTATCGCGGTAGCTACGTTTAAAACTGCTTCTTGCGCGCGCGGGAAAGCCTCTTCACCGATCTGCGTAAAGGATAGAAGTAGCGATTGACTGGCAATGACAGCCTCGTCCCCATAGGCGGTGACGGCTTGCAGAGCAGATGCGTAATCTTGCAACCCTTGTGAAAGTTCTGCGGTATAGCGGCCCGTACTTCTCAGAGTCTGGTCAAGCTGCGCAGTCACGCGCTCTTGCTCAACCGTGTTGCGAATAATGGTTCTAAAAGCTGCGCCAATGGCAAGAGCGCCGGCAAGCGCACGGATAGCCCCGCCTAACTTGCTAACGCTGCTTGTGGTTCTGTCGGATTGCCCAGACAGTCCCCGTAACTCTCTTTGGCCTTCACGAAGCCCGCCAGTGTCTACATCAAATCCAAGTCTAGCTAAGTCAGCCACTGGTCTGGTCCCTCTTTCGTTGCTCGCTTAATTCTTTGCAGATGGCGTTAATATAAGCCTCATCCATGTTTCGCAACACGGCCAACTCTTCCTTTCTTACAATAACGCCGCTCAATTCTGCCCAAGCCTGCCAATCTGTCAGCGACAAAGCGCAGGGATAACCGCTATCAAAACGCCTACCCCTGCCCGCATCACTTAACCACTCCAGCAAATGCAACCCGTTATCTGGCGGCTGTACTGCTGTATACGTCAGTCCAAAACGGGCGTTTCGCTCTTTTCGAGTTTCGCCGTTCTTATCTGGCGTGTTGTACTTAGCTTGAGCAACTAAGTAAGCGCACATCTGCCGGCTTAGGCTTTGTAAAAATCCTTTACCTTCTTAACCTCCCTAACGACCTGCTCTTTAATGACATGCACTTCGCAGATTTCGCGGGCAAGATCATTTGAATAAGCAGGCTTCTTGCCTTTCCAATTGGCGTCACCTGTGAACTCAATATTGGTGATGTGCGCGGCCATCAGCGAGTGGTCGTAATCATCCAACTCTTTCTGGCTTGGCTTGTCGCCGGCAGACTTCAGATAGTGATCGTTAGCAGCACGGATAGCCGTCTTTACGCGCTCGTCATGCGTACACGCAAGAGTAAGGACAAGCCCAGTAGGCTTTCCCGTATAGGGATGCGTTACTTCATAAGTGCGTTCAACTGGCTTGATCGTTGATAGATCCATTACACGCCCGCCAGTGCTTCTTTGGTGATCTGCTTCTGATTCAGGCCGAGGGTATAAACCTCAAGGTCAAAATCTTCGTTGCCGCCGTTTGGTACGCGCGGGCCAGCTACCAAGCCGCGGTTAAAGCGAGTGGTTCCTGTACCAGTTGCGTCTGGGGAGTTGTCCATTTCGCGCTTAAACGCGTAACTGGATTTTGTCAAAGTCGCGGCACGCATCTCGATTTGGCCGGGGTCATCACCGATGCGCCGGCATTCAACATCAGGGTCGCCGGCATTGCTAATGCCTTTGCCCTTTTGGCTTACCTCAGTGGCGTGCTCGTCATACGACACCATGTTAGTGGTCGTGCCAGTTTCGCCCAGATTACCAACGCCTTTAACCTCCAGCCATTCAAGTGCTTCATAAGCGGTTAAATCAAGGTCAGAATTTTGAACGACGGCATCACCGCCCACGTCCACTGCGATGTAAAACTTTGCGCCTGCTTGCGTTAATGCTCCAGACATAATAAAACCCTCATTTTCGATTGTTGATCAACTCGATGATTGTAGCATAACAAATTAACTATTGAAGCGTTAGCCGCTATATGGCACGGTCACAATCTTTATCATTACAGAATCCACTGGGTCTATGCTGCTCACGTATGCCGGCCTGTACACTCTAACATTATCTGCTATGCGAGTACCCTTTGGATAAACGCCCATCACAGCATCAGCCGCGGCGTTCAACGTGCTAACGCCTGAGCCTGGACGATCGTTTACAGCCACTTGAAAATTACCCTGTGGCGTCACGTCTTCGCTGTTACCCACATCGTAATCAATGCCGCGATTAGGAAAGAACAACACCTCAAGCCATGGTCCTTCTGCTGGCGGCGTAAAGTTGAAGCCAGGATAAGCAATAGGGTAAGTATCTGGATACCCAAGAACCGCGTCATTAAGCAGGCTTATTAATGCGCTGTAAATCGTTTCGTTTGTCACCGTGTGGCCTCTCTTACTTTGCGTGCGGCTTTGTTTACGTGCTGCCTCCAGTTCTGCGCGGCTGATCTGGCGAAGGCATAACGCGCTTCCATATAGGGCGCATAGTTTGCAGTGTAACCCAGTACCAACCTATCGCCGATCTTTATACGATTGATGACAAGCGCAACCGGCGCATCATTCCAGTTCTTTGCGACGTATCCCTGCGGCTTCTCAGAATCCCCAGACGGAACGCTGTTCAATGACGCGCTGAAGCTGTTAGCAAGAAAGCCAAGATCAACCGGCAGATTGCCGCCACGGCTTCGGCTGGTCTGCACATCGTTTGTCAGGTTTTGCGCAGCTTCTTTAGCTGTAGCCTCAAGCATGATCTCATACTTTCGCGTTATCTCTGCAAGTTGTTGACCGAGTGATTTAGCCAAAGCCTCTGATCTCCTTTGCGGCTTGCCCTGCAAAGTCAATGACCATCCTTGACCTGCACCGGCATTGTATTACGTTCGCCGCACTTCCGGCAGGGTCGCCAGGGTAGTCCAGAGCCTCTCCGCCAACGATGTAGGGCTGGTTAATCGGAACCTTCTGACCGTTGGCTTCCAAGTGAGCAGGGCGTGTTCTTGGCCCTGTTTCAGAGTCCCATATTTTATAGCTGCTGGCCGTATCCACTTCGGTTGTCTCTATAGCCTGCCGTATAGCTTCGTTCTGCCCAGCTCGTAGCGCGTTGATACTCTCGGTGCGGCCTATCACCTCACCTCTGTAGCGCAGCGTTCTGGCCTGTAACCTTGTTACTGCGGTATCTACCTGCTTGGCTTTTAATGGTGTCTGATCGCGTATGGCTTTGGCGAATGCAGCATCTAACCGCTTATCTCTCAGCTCCCGCGTCAGATAGTTCGGGTTTAATGACTCAAGCTCTAGACGAGCGTTTACAGACCACTGAGCCTGGCTTTCTGTCAGACCAATAAATCCACCAGTACGACGGCGCGTTACAGGGTCTATACGCCCTACAAGATCAAGCGCTGCCGTTCGTGGGGATTGCCCTTGTGCAAGTGAAGTCGTAAGAACAGACCGAATAACGGTTTTAGTTTCTTCCGCTATCTCAACAATGCGCTGGCTTGAAAGCGTCCTAATCCAGCTTTCGGCACGAGGCAGGCGAACGTTAAAGCGAGCCACAAGCGTTCCCGCAGCAACAGGAATGCGCCCAACCTGTGAAGCGCCAGTAGTGCCGCCCACCTCATAAGCCGCCAGTGTTGCGTTCTCTAGCGGCCTAAAGGTAGCAGGGTCAAGCTGCAATAGCGTAATAACTCCTTCAATATCTCCGCGGTCAAGCAAAGCGGCTATCTCGGTCATTACCGCCTGATCTTTAA
>Ga0307486_1001333_pt1 | contig 19282 bp, 15 predicted proteins | sample CBIW02metaG_FD_203663 | JGI IMG/M metagenome (GOLD analysis project Ga0307486, IMG submission 203663) | Sea-ice brine microbial communities from Beaufort Sea near Barrow, Alaska, United States - CBIW 0.2 | ecosystem: Environmental > Aquatic > Marine > Coastal | place: USA: Alaska | collected...
GCGAACTCGCGGGCCAGCGGCAGTGTCATCCCGGCAACGCCCGCCTTAGAGGCCGCGTAGGCGGGTTGACCGATCTGACCGTCAAACGCAGCAACGGATGCCGTATTCACGATCACGCCCCGCTCGCCATCGACGGGTTCGGTTTCGACCATTGCGGCGGCAGCCAAACGGATCACATTGAAAGTGCCCGTGAGGTTGATCCCGATCACCATCTCGAACGTGTCGAGCGGCAGCACACCATTGCGGCCAAGAGTCTTGCCAGGGGTGGCGACGCCGGCACAGTTCACGACGATACGCAGCGGCCCAGTAGAGGTGGCGAGGGCGACAGCAGCCTTAACGTCAGCCTCTGAGCGAACATCGGTTGGCGCGAATTGGAAACCATGCTCCTCGGCGATCTCGACTCCGCGAGAGCTGGGAAGGTCGGCGATGGTGACCTTCGCCCCTTGTGCTGCGAGAGCGCGAGCGGTTGCTAGACCCAACCCGCTTGCGCCACCGGTAATGAGCGCTGCGGCATCCCGAATTTTCATGCAAGCCTTTCGATGAGTGTTGCGTTTGCCATGCCGCCGCCTTCGCACATGACCTGAAGTCCGTAGCGGCCGCCGATGGTATCGAGCTGATTGACAAGAGTGGTGAGGAGGCGTGTTCCGGATGAGCCGAGGGCGTGCCCGAGCGCGATCGCACCTCCGCGTGGATTAACCGTTGTGGGGTCGACGGGAAACTCTTGCATCCATGCCAGAGGAACCGACGCGAACGCCTCATTGACCTCGATGCTGTCGAGCTGATCGAACCTGATCCCGCTGCGTTCCAACACCCGATGCGTCGCCGGAATGATCCCCGTCAACATTTCTATCGGGTCGGATCCGACCACAGCAAAGGAGTGGAAGCGGGCGCGGGGGGTGAGACCGAATGCTGTCGCACGCTCCTCGCTCATGATGAGGACTGCCGAAGCACCATCGGTGAGAGGAGACGAGTTTCCTGCAGTCACGCGCCACTTAATCTCAGGAAAACGTGCCGCGATCGTTTCGTCGTAGAACGCGGGAGAAAGCCCGGCAAGACCGTCGACGGTTGTGTTGGGGCGAATGGTCTCGTCGCGGCGAATGTCACCGATGGGCACGATCTCCGAACTGAAGTCAGCGCGTGCTGCCCGGCTGTGCGACTGTGCGGAAAACACATCCAATTCATGGCGGCTCAGCCCCCAGCGGGCAGCGATCAGCTCGGCAGAAATACCCTGATTTACGAGCCCATCGGGGTAGCGCTCGTGCAGCAGCGGACTCATGGTGTCCTGGCCCAAAGTCGCCTGACCGATGGGGTGAGAACTCATGAGTTCAACACCGCAGGCAATCACTACATCGTTGACGCCAGCCATCACTGACTGCGCTGCGAAGTGGGCGGCTTGCTGGCTCGAACCACACTGACGGTCGATTGTCGTGGCGGGAACCGACTCGGGCATCCCAGCCGCAAGCACCGCATTGCGGGCGACATTTACCGCTTGTTGACCTGACTGGGTGACGCAGCCGGCGATCACATCATCGATGGTCGCGGGGTCGAGGTCGTGTCGGTCGAGCAGACTGCGCAACACCGTAGCGAGCAGATCTACCGGATGCTCGCCCGAGAGCGCTCCGCCCGGTTTTCCCCTGCCCGAAGGTGTGCGCATCGCATCAACGATGACTGCCGTTGTCATTCCTCAACCCTAGCTGCGGGGATACGTGCGGGGAAGGGGAGCGTTGGCGCGCTTGGCGCGCTTGAGCAAACCGTGCGGAGCGGAAACGCGTGTCGACAGCGGAGAGCGAACCTAGGCAGGTTCTACGCCGAAGGCGCGAGCGAGCTTGTCGATCTTCTGTGCGCGGCCGAGGCGGGGGAGGTCGCTGCCGTCGCGAATCACGCGGCCACGGGCCTCGAAGTCTTCCAAGAATTCTCGAGCCCAAGCAACATCTGAACGAGTGGGGCTGATGACTTCGTTGATGGTCGGCAGCTGTTCGATGTCGAGGCACAGTTTTCCGGTCATGCCGAGCGAAACCGCCATGCTTCCCTGCTCGCGAAGAACCGGGTGGCTTGTGCCGACGGTTGGCCCATCGATGGGGCCGGGAAGCTTGCCGACGCGGCTGGCAATGACCAAGCGCGAGCGAGGGTACGCCATCGCGAGGTCGTCAGAGCTGGTGCCGGTATCGCGACGATAGTCGCCACTGCCAAAAGCGAGTCGGTACGCTCCACGGGCGCGAGCGATCGATACCGCTTCCTCGATGCCGAGAGCGGATTCGACGAGGGCAATGACGGGCGTGATTCCCTTGAGCCGGTCAAAAGTTTCGGAGACATGAGCTGCAGCCTCAGCCTTGGCGAGCATGACGCCGCGCAGGCCGGGAAGACCGGCAAGTGCATCCACATCATCTGACCAGAAATCAGACGTGCGGTCGTTGATGCGCACCCAGCCGCTGCCGCCACTGCTCAACCACGAGACAACAGCATCGCGTGCGGATGACTTGAGGCGCGGGTCAACAGCGTCTTCAACGTCGAGGATGATTTGGTCAGCACGTGACCGCTCGGCTGCATCAAAAAGTTCGGGGCGAGTTGCCGCAACCAGAAGCCAGGAACGCGCAATCTCTGCCGAGACGTCATGGGTTGTCGGGTGGTCGGTGTTGCTTTCGGGCACGGAATAGCTGCTTTCTTTCAGAAGAGAGGCGACATTCTCGTGCCACTCGCAGCCTCAAGAGTAGCGGGTGTGGGGGGTCAGTGTCTGAAAGTGAGCGACTTACGAGGCGAGCACTTTGGCGATGCGTTGAACGCTGACCGACTCCGCGGTTCCCAAGTGTTGAGCGAACAGGCTCAAGCGCAACTCCTCGAGCATCCACCGAGCGCGAGCGACCTGCGGTTCCGGGTGCGGTTCGAGCGGGAGAGTGCCGCCAGCATCCTTATAGCGACGTGTTGCTAGTTCGACTTCTGACATCCACACGCGATCCTTGCCAGGGTTCTCGGTGAGCTTCGTTACCCGGTGCTCGATGCCCTTGAGGTACACGGGTATGCGGCGCAGCTTGGTGAGCCCGGTAGCCGAAACGAAGCCAGGGAAGACGAGCGAATCGAGTTGCTCGCGGGCGTCGCCCAGCGGGGCAATCAGATGCATGCTCGTCGCGGCACGTATCGCCTTATCGGCCAAACGCGCCCCAGAAACAATAGAGGCGACGAGCGAGACAGCGGCGAACAATGAATCAACCAGCCCTGCCGAAATCTCATTGCGCAGCGCCTCGAACTCGCTCTGGCTGAAGATTTCACGATCGCCCATCACGGAGTCAACACACGCGTGCAAGCAGTCGTCGAAAAGGGCATTCGTTGAGCGGTACGGGCTTTGGGCGAGCACCAGTTTTTCGTTTCCGGTGAGGTGTTCGTTTATATACCCGAGCGGCGATGGTATCGCTAGCAGCAGAAGTCGGCGCACACCGCCCCGATGGGCGATGGCCTGGTCGTGCGGTGTTGACATGAGTCGAATTGACACCGAGTCGCCGTCATCCACTAGTGCGGGGTAGGCGCGGATGGTGTTGCCGCCGTGCTTGGTGTCGCGGGAGCGGTCGAGTTCGCCGAAGTCCCATGCGGTGATGCCGGAGCGCTCAAGAGTGTCGGTGGGGCGCTCAACCGCACGCGCAACACTTTCGCGAGCGACAGGCTTCAGGCTGGCTTGCAGGCTGCGAAGTGACTTGCTGGCCCCGACCTTCGCGCCGCCCTCGTCAATCACCGCGAAGGTGACCCGCAAGTGGACGGGCACGCGGTCAAGATCGAAGTCGGATGCCGACACGGTGGCATAGGTCTGTCTGGCAATTTCTTTGGCCAGATACTCGGTCAGGGCTGGACCGTCATCGAGGGCGGCGCTCGCCGGATCGACGGGTGCTGCTTCGAGCAGGCGTCGAGCCCAATCGGCGGCAGGCACAACGTTGCGGCGAATCGGTTTCGGCAGCGACTTGATTAGCGCGGTTACGAGCTCGTCGCGCAGTCCAGGCACTTGCCAGTCGAACCCTTCCGGGCGTAGCCCGGCGAGAAGCGGGAGCGGCACAGAAACGGTAACTCCGTCGTCGTCGGTGCCCGGTTCGAAGCGGTAGGTTAGGTTGAGGGTTTGGTCGCCACGCACCCAAGTGGTTGGGAACTTGGTGTCGTCGACCTCGGCATCATCCGCGTTCTCAAGAAGGTCGTTGGTGGTGAGCGTGAGCAGGTCAGGGGAGTCGTGGCGGGCTTTCTTCCACCAGCCCTCAAAGTCGCGCACGGAGGCGACGGTTGCAGGCACGCGCGTGTCGTAGAACTCGAAAATGGTTTCGTCGTCATGCAGAATGTCGCGGCGACGGCTGCGCTCTTCGAGGTGCTCGAGGTCGCGGCGCAGGGCGCGGTTGGCTGCGTCGAAACCCCATACGCGTTTGTCTCGTTTGCTGAGGTCGTCTTCGCCCTCAACGAGGGCATGGCGAATGAAGAGTTCGCGTGCTGCGGGCAGATCAACTCGCGAGAACTGGATGCGCCGACGGGCGGCGAGGGTCACGCCATAGAGCGTCACTCGCTCGAAGGCAACGGCGGCACCCTGCTTCTTTTCCCAGTGCGGTTCGGAGTAGCTGCGCTTGACCAGATCGCCGGCAAGTTTTTCTGCCCAGACAGGATCAATTGACGCGTTCATGCGGGCAAACAGTCGACTCGTTTCTACGAGTTCGGCGCTCATGATCGCGTTTGGCTGTTTCTTGGCAAGGGCCGAGCCTGGAAAGATCACGAACCGGGTTTGGCGCGCGCCGATGTAGTCGCGCTTGGCGACATCCTTGAGCCCAATGTGGCTGAGCAACCCGGCAAGCAGTGAGCGATGGATGCCGTCGGGGTTCGAGTGTGCGTCGCCGATTACGAGACTCAGTGGCTTGGCCATGCGGCTCAACTGGCGGTAGACGTCGTGCCATTCGCGCACGCGCAAATAGTTGAGATATTCGTTTTTGCACATGCGACGGAACTGGTTGCCTGAGAGCTCTTTCTGCTTCTCTTCGAGGTAGTTCCACAGGTTCAGCAGGGTGAGAAAGTCGCTCGTCGGGTCGATGAAGCGCGCGTGCTGTTGGTCGGCTTGTGGGCGCTTGTCGAGAGGTCGTTCGCGCGGGTCCTGAATACTGAGGGCCGCAACGATCGCCATAATTTCGCGCGTGGTGCTGTGCTGTTTCGACTCAAGCACCATGCGCGCCAGCCGTGGATCTATGGGCAGTTGACTGAGTTGCTTGCCGATCCGAGTGATGCGTGGGGCAGGGTCTTTCGCGTTCTCGACAGCGCCAAGTTCGGTGAGCAGATCGAGACCGTCTTTGATTCCACGGGAGTCCGGCGGCTGCAGGAACGGAAACTCCGCGATGTTGCCGAGGCCAAGAGAAATCATCTGCAGGATTACGGCGGCAAGGTTGGTGCGCAGAATCTCGGGTTCGGTGAACTCGGGTCGCGCGGTGAAGTCCTCTTCGGAGTAGAGACGAATCGCGATTCCGTCGCTGGTGCGGCCTGAGCGTCCCGAGCGCTGGTTTGCGCTCGCTTGGCTAATCGCTTCGATCGGCAGGCGTTGAATCTTGGCACGCGTGCTGTATCGGCTGATGCGCGCTGTTCCCGCATCGATGACGTAGCGGATGCCCGGCACGGTCAGGCTGGTTTCAGCGACGTTTGTCGCGAGCACGATTCGGCGTCGCGTGCCAGGGGTTCGGCGTGATTCGAAAACGCGGTGCTGCTCGGAGGCGCTCAGGCGACCGTAGAGGGGGAGCACCTCGGTGCCCTCGTGCAGGCCTCCCGAGTTGATGCGTGCGCGGATGGCTTCTTCGGCATCCCGAATTTCGGTCTCACCGGAGAGGAACACGAGCACGTCGCCATCGCTCTCGCGGGCGAGCTCATCGAGCGCATCGTTGATGCCTTCGAGGTAGTCGCGGTCGACCCTGTTTGCCGCCTCCTCTTCGGCATCCTCGGCTTCGAGGCCTTCTGCGACGAGGGGGCGATAACGAATCTCGACAGGGTAGGTGCGTCCAGACACTTCAATAATCGGTGCGTCGTCAAAGTGCTTGGAGAAGCTCTGAGGGTCGATCGTGGCACTCGTGATGATAATGCTGAGATCGGGGCGGCGTGCTTGGAGTTGCTTGAGGTAGCCGAGCAGAAAGTCGACGGTGAGGCTGCGTTCGTGCGCCTCATCGATGATGATCGCGTCGTACTTGTTGAGGTCGCGATCGCGGTGAATCTCATTCAGAAGGATGCCGTCGGTCATGAGCTTCACGCGGGTGTTTTTGCTGACGCGGTCGGTGAACCGCACCTGATAGCCGACGAGGTCGCCCAGCTCGGTGTTGAGTTCTTCTGCAATGCGCTCAGCAACGGTGCGGGCGGCAATCCTTCGGGGTTGCGTATGCCCGATGGATGTCTTGCCAAGTTCCAGCAGAATTTTTGGAAGCTGGGTGGTCTTTCCGCTCCCTGTCGCGCCCGCAAGGATCACCACTTGGTTCTCGCGGATAGCCCGCGCTATATCGTCTTTGCGCTGGCTGACGGGCAGCTCAGGAGGGAACGAAATCACTGCACCGGCCGGCAGCGGCGCTGCGGTGCTGGCGGAGTGAACTTCGGATGCGGACATAGCCCTTCAGCTTACGGGGTGTGGTGGGCTTAGTACTTCGTCGGCGAGAGCCAGCGACGCAGTAGCCGCGTAATTCCTGGGAGCAACGCGTAGGTCATGATCGGCGTGAGGCAGAGGGTCGTGATGAGAACGTGCGTGACAATGGGCAACGAGTCCCAGCCCGGCACCAGCATCGTCACGAGGAGAGTGAAGGCGAGGTTGAGTGGGAAGAAGCCGAGCCAGATGGTGATGGCTTGTTTCCAGCGAGGAGGAATGTCGGCAACGGCACCGGCGTGTTCCACAGTGACTTCGGTGGGTTCGTCGAACCAGCCTTCTATGCCGGTGCGTCGCTCCGAGGTTTGATCGTGCACGAAGCCGCTGCCGCTCTGGAGCCACCACGCACGTTCGGGGGACTGTTCCCAGTGCAGGAGTGCTGCGTCATCCGCGAATCGGTACAGCATGTGCCATTTAGTGCTGTGGGTGCCGGCTCGCACCCAGCCTGAACCGAGAAATCCGGGGTAGTTGGACGCGAGGTTGATGCCGGTCTGCATCCACGCTGTCGCTTCGAAGATGCGAGCGGGGTCAACAGTGCGTTCGATGGAGACGGTGATGGGGGTGTTGTTCATACTGTGGGCGCATTCCCTCCTCTGCCAACCGCGGCAGCGGTGTCGAGTGGTGTGGGTTTAGCGTGTGTCAATTCTAGGGGCGATGCGCCGGGTGTCGACTGATTGAGGGCTTCGCGAACACTGAATGGCGGTTGAATCGCGCCCTTTGCTCATCCGCGCACCGTCGACTGTCGGTTAACAACAGTTAACTGACATCGGAATGTGTCGTTCTTGTTGCGAATTGTGGTAATCCTCAGTTTCTATTGCCCCAACACTCAGGTTTGCGGTGTAACGGCCGCCAAGGGATTGCTCCATGCTGTCCCTCGACCACCCTTGCTAATGGAGGAAAGATGAAGAAGAAGCGCGCCTCAGCCGTCTTGGCTGTTCTCGCGGCTGGAACTCTCGCCCTAACCGGGTGTACTCCGCCGTATGAGTCCGAAGTTATTGCCGACACCGAAATCACGGTGGCGTGGAATGACCTGATTGACAACTTCAACGATGACAGTGCAGCAGGCAACAACACAGCAAACGCTGTCGTGCTGTACATGATGAATTCCTCGTTCCTGTACTACAACAGCGACCCGGCGCTGGTTCGCAACACCGACTTCGGTACGTTCGAGAAGACGAGCGACGACCCGCTTACGGTCAAGTACACAGTCAATGACAACGTCACTTGGTCTGACGGCACTCCGATCGACTCCGCTGACCTCCTGCTGGCATGGACCACAATCTTCGCTGGTGTTGAAGATGCTGACGGCGAACCGCTCTTCACGCACGCAAACCCTCGCGGTGACCTTTCTACGGCTCTGCCGGAGATCGACGATAAGAGCATCACGATCGTCTACGACAAGGCCTACGTTGACTGGGAGATCCAGTATGACCTCGGTGTTGCCGCCCACGGTGTCGTCTCCCTCGCATACCCCGAGATCACAGATCCCGAGGAAGCCAAGAAGATGTTCGTCGAGGCTGTGCAAAATGACGACGTTGAATGGCTCACTCCGGTAGCCAAGGCATGGAACGACGAATATCAGGCACCGAGCACGCCAGACAACGAGCTCGTTGCGCTGTCGAGTGGTGCCTATGTTCTCGATGAACTGGTCGAGAACGAGTACGTCGCGCTGAAGGCAAACCCGCTCTACACGTGGGGCCCTTCGCCGAAGTACGAACGCATCATCGTTCGTCAGATTGAGGACTCGACCGCTCAGGTTCAGGCCATCGAAAACGGTGACGTGCAGATCGCTGCCGGCCAGCCGACTCCTGACGTGCTTGAGCTCGTCAAGGGACTCGACAATGCTGACTACGTAACCTCGGATGAGGCAACGTACGAGCACGTTGACCTTACGTTCAACAACGGTGGTCCATTCGACCCCGCAACTTACGGCGGAGACGAAGACAAGGCAAAGGCTGTACGTCAAGCATTCCTGAAGGTAATTCCTCGTCAGGAAATTCTCGACAAGCTGATCAGCCCGCTCAACCCTGAGGCTGGACTCCGCGACTCTGTTCTGCAGATTCCTGGCGCTCCTGGCTATGACGAGATCGCCTCGAGCAACGGCTCTGCGGACTACGCAGAGGTCGATATCGATGGTGCTAAGGCGCTGCTAGCGGATGCCGGCGTCACGACTCCTGTTGAGGTCAAGTTCTGGTACCCCGAGGGCAACGTTCGCCGCGGAACCGAGTTCGAATTCATCCAGCAGTCAGCAGCTCTTGCCGGCTTCACGGTTGTTGACGACTCAGAGCCGACGTGGGCATTCACCGACAAGGAAGCACTGCCGATCAACCCGCACGACGCGGTTATTTTCGCATGGCAGTCGACGAGCCTCGCGCTCACTGGTTCAGACCAGTACCTCGGATCGGGTCAGCCGAGCAACTTCGGTGGCTACTCGAACACCAAGGTTGACGGACTCCTGAAGGATCTGGAAACCGAGCTGGACCCTGCGGTTCAGACCGAAATCCAGGTTGAGGTGGAGAAGGAAGTATGGGGCGACGCCTACGGCGTAACCATCTTCCAGTTCCCCGGAATCACCGTCTGGAACAACTCAGTAAAGAACGTGGACCCGAGTCCACTGTCACCGACCTACTTCTGGAACTTCTGGGAGTGGGCACCGGCTGACTCCGAGTAATAACTCGGTAGCGCCATAACGGTGGGCCGGGCGCCAAGCGCCCGGCCCACCTGCGCACGTTTCTCGCCGCGTCGCGGCACTGTTTTGTTCTGTATTGCCATGCCCCCCCGAAATGAGGATTTCCGGTGTTGACCTTTGTCGCCAGGCGCTTCGTGGCCACTCTTCTTGTGCTTCTTGTTGCCTCGTTTATCGTCTACGTTCTCACCGCGAATTCCGGTGACCCACTCCAAGAACTTCGGGGTAGTCGAGACCCCAACGCTCAAGACAAAATCGCGTACCTGAGCGGCGTCCTCAATCTTGATCAGCCGCCCATCATTCGCTACTTCTCGTGGCTTGGCGGAGTCGGAGCCTGCTTCATCGGGCAGTGCGACCTCGGCATCTCGGTCGCACGTGGTGAACAACCCGTAATCGACGCCATCGGAGGAGCTCTCGGCTCCACCCTTCAACTTGTGCTCGCCGCCACGATCCTGGCCATTGTGATCGGTGTAGCAATCGGAATGACGACAGCGCTTCGTCAGTACAGCGGTTACGACTACGTCGTCACATTCCTCACGTTCGTCTTCTACTCGCTTCCCATTTTCTGGGTTGCAGTGCTTCTCAAAGAGTTCGGCGCCATCCGCTTCAACGAATTCTTGGGTGATCCGGTAATTCCGTGGTGGTCAATTCTGGTGATCGCAGTAGTGATGGGCTTCATCGCTTCATCGCTTCATCGGTTGTTGGCGGGGAGCTGCGCACCCGCGTGATCTCGTTTGCGAGTGTTGCCATCGGCATCGGTGGATTGATCTTCCTTCTCGACGTCACACGGTGGTTCGTGCAGCCATCCATCGGCATCATCGGTGTTGCCTTGCTCACGCTCGCGACTGCTGCAGTCGTCGTCTTTACGTCTACCGGATTCCAACACCGTCGTGCAGTAATCGCGGTCGGCATCGTCATCGCCCTCACTCTCGGACTCTGGTATCCCTTCCAGTTCTTGTTCTTCTACCTCAACTCGGGCTGGACCGTACTTCTGGTCACCGTGCTGATGGCAGGGATCGGCGTTGCTGTTGGGCTCATCGTTGGTGGCGACGGCAGAGCTGTTGTTGCTCGAACGGCGGGACTCGTTGGTGGCCTCACCGTCATCCCGCTCGTACTCGATCAGATGTTCTTGCGATGGGATGAGTACGTCACGCGCATCCCGCTCAGTAATGGTGTGATTGCCACGATCGGCGCTTCGACGCCCGCCATCCGGCGAGTGGATGATGCGTGGCTGAACATGCTCGACTCGATGACCCACATGCTGCTTCCCACGATTGCGCTCATGATCATCTCGCTGGCGGCCTACACGCGCTACGCCCGCGCCAGCCTGCTCGATGTGATGAACCAGGACTACGTGCGCACCGCCCGCGCGAAGGGGCTTGGGGAGCGCACCGTCGTGATGCGTCACGCCTTCCGTAATGCGATGATTCCGATCGCGACAATCATCGCGCTCGACTTCGGGGCGGTGATCGGCGGCGCGGTGATCACCGAACGAGTCTTCGCGTGGCAGGCGATGGGGTCGCTCTTCAACGAGTGTTGCAACGACCGTTTGAATCCAAGAGGTCAACCAAAAGACGATCGTCGCAACAATCGCAAGACGCGAAAGCGCAATCGTGCGGTCGCTGGGTGCAGAATGGACGGTGGGCAATGGTGTGAGGCGTGACTCTGAGCCCCACTGGCGACGCCGGGGGCGCAGCCGTAGGAAATACGGGCATGTTGGTTTGATCCCTCGGTGCAAGATCGGCATCTTTCGGGTAGACGCCGTCGGGTAATCTCGCTTGCCAAGTATCAACAGTCCTCATGTCGATGGCAAGAAAACGCTCGCTGCTAGTCAAGTGGTCTACATGCCGAACCCTGACTAGTAGGATGCGGAAACACGTTGAATACAGTCGTTCACCCGGGGGGAGCTACGGATGCCTCAGATCATCGCCATCGTCGGTGCTGGACCGTCGGGCCTCGCTATCGCTCGGGCTCTCAGCAAGGCTGGAATTCGCTACGTTGGATTTGAATCCGCAGCAGATGTTGGCGGCCTGTGGAACATCGACAACCCACGAAGCACGATCTACGAGTCTGCGCACCTGATCTCATCGCGCACGACAACGCAGTTTCATGAGTTACCGATGAATACCACCGCCGACTATCCCGGTCATCGTGATCTCAAGCGCTACTTCCGCGCGTACAGCGATCGATTCAATCTCGGGCAAAACTTTCGGTTCAACACCACCGTTGAGCGAGTGGAACCGACCGCCGCTGGTGGCTGGAGCGTGACGAGCCGTGTTGCGGCAACTGGCACTGATTCCTCTGACGGCATGCACTCTGGCGGGGCGTCAGAGACGGAACGTTTTGATGGTGTGATCTTGGCGAATGGCACTCTCGCGCACCCAAGCATCCCAACTTTCGATGGCACATTTTCTGGCGAGATCATCCATTCAAGCCAGTACAAGAAGGCGGCATCGTTTAGCGGCAAACGGGTGCTTGTTGTTGGCGCAGGCAATAGCGGCTGTGATATCGCGGTGGATGCTGTGCACCACGCGGACAGCATTGACCTGAGTGTGCGCCGCGGCTACTACTTTGTTCCGCGCTATCTGTTCGGAAAGCCCGCTGACACTCTCAACCAGGGGCGACCGCTACCGGCACGCATCAAACAGTTCATCGACACTCGCGTCCTCAAGGCGTTCACCGGAGATCCGGTACGGTTCGGCTTTCCTCGCCCCAACTACCGCATCTATGAGTCGCATCCCATTGTGAACACGCTCGTACTTGGCCACCTTGGCCAGGGCGACTTGCGTATCGTTCCAGCGCCCGAACGATTCGAGGGCAACACTGTTCATTTCACTGACGGCACCGAAGCCGACTACGACCTGATTGTGCTCGCCACTGGCTACACCCTTGACTATCCGTTCGTGGACCGCGAGCACCTGAATTGGTCGGGTATGGCGCCTGAGCTCTATCTCAACATTTTCCCGCCAGCCTTCAACGGGCTCTATGTGATGGGCATGATTGAGGCTGTCGGTATTGGCTGGCAGGGGCGCTACGAGCAAGCCGAACTCCTGGCATCGTATATATCCGCTCAACGGAATGCACCGGGCGCTGCCGAGCACTTCAGGCAAACCGCGCAGCAGAAATGGCCAGACCTCAGCGGTGGATACAAGTACTTGGCCTTGGAGCGGATGTCGTACTACGTCAACAAGGATGCATACCGACATGCGCTGCGGCGCGTGCGTGCGACGCTCACCCGAAAGGCCAATTCATGACGATCGATGATGCCATCCTCAACTTCAGCCCTGGTTCGCTGATCGCGTTGAGCGTCGTGCTTGGGCTCATCATGTTTGGTATCGCTCTCGATACGAGTATCGAAGACTTTCGAGCGGTGCTGAAAGCGCCGCGTGCCTTCGCCATAGCCCTAATTGCACAACTCGTTCTGCTCCCAGCGGTCACTTTTGGACTCACGCTCTTGCTGCAGGTTGGCCCGTCTATTGCGCTCGGGATGATTTTGGTCGCCTGCTGTCCTCCCGGCAACATTTCGCAAGTGCTCACGTACCGAGCTCGCGGCAACGTTGCGCTGTCGGTTTCGATGACCGCTGTAACCAATGTGGTCTACATCGTGATGCTGCCAGTCAACCTGTCACTCTGGGGCGGTTGGCACCCGACTGCGTCGGCGATTCTCGAAAGCGTGAGCATCAACGGTTGGCAGATGTTGTTGGAGATCATCCTGATCATTGGGTTGCCGTTTGCGGTGGGCTTTGCGATCAAGCACCGCTGGCCCAGGTTTGCCAAAAAGGTACAGCCGACGGTCAAATGGGTGAGCCTGCTGGCGCTGCTCGGATTTATCATCGCGGCGCTCGCCGGCAACTTCCAATTCTTCATTGCCTACGTCGGCGTCGTGCTGTTGGCAGTATTCCTTCATGACGCCGTCGCGCTCGGTCTCGGCTACGCGAGCGCCCGGCTGGGTGGGCTCGCTCTCTACGAGGCGAAGGCGGTGACCTTCGAAGTCGGCATCCGCAACGCTGGTCTCGGCTTGGGGCTTGTCTTCGCATTCTTCGGCGGGCTTGGCGGGATGGCTGTCGTCGCCGGCTGGTGGGGCATTTGGGACATCATCGCGGGTCTCGCATTGGCCACCTGGTGGGGGCGCCGCAAGGCTCGAGGTGCCAAGGGCGGCTCGGGGCCTGACTCCGGTGTCACCGCGAATGGTGCGGAGGCAGTCGCGTGACCAGGGTTCTAGTGACGGGTGGCAGCGGATTCTTGGGCACCTCTGTAGTGGCAGGGTTGGTTGCATCCGACTCAATAGAACGCGTCGTGAGCGCTGACATTCGCACCCCAAGCCCCGGTGTGCGCTTGCCGGGCGTGCTGTATCAACGTCTTGATGTGACGGATGCTGGCGGCCTGCCCGACCTCTTACGTCGCCACAATATCGACACGGTGGTGCACCTCGCGTCAATTGTGAACCCTGGCAGGAACACGACGGTTGACCAAGAGTTCGCGGTAGACGTTGACGGTTCGCGCGCAGTTTTCGCGGCCTGCGTCGAGGCTGGAGTTTCCCGCATTGTGGTGTCGTCGAGTGGCGCGACCTACGGGTATCACCACGACAATCCCGAGTGGATCACAGAGGCTGACCCGCTTCGAGGCAACGACGATTTTTCCTACAGTCGGCACAAGCGGATGGTCGAGGAGATGCTTGCTGAACTGCGAGTATCTGCGCCGCAGTTGAGTCAGACTGTGTTTCGAATCGGAACCATCTTGGGGCCAGCGGTCGACAACCAGATCACTGCACTGTGGGAATCCCGCAGGATCTTGACCGTTGCAGGTTCGGCGAGCCCGTTCGTTTTCGTGTGGGTCACCGATGTGGTTGCGGCGATCGTGCGTGCCGCAACCGGTGGGCCCGCCGGAATTTTCAACGTGGCAGGCGATGGCACGATGACGCTCGCGGAGATCGCTCGAGGCTTAGGCAAGAAACGACTCGTGGTGCCAGCATGGCTGCTTGCCGCTGCACTCGGGATTGGGCGCAGCCTGGGGTTGACTCCGCACGGCCCCGCGCAAGTGAAGTTTTTGCGGTACCGTCCGGTGCTCGATAACACCGCGCTCAAAGTGACGTTCGGCTTTACGCCGTTTCACACCAGCCGTGAAGCATTCGAGTCGTATCTTGAGGCCCGAGCGCTGCGCTAGAGAGCCGACGGCATCCAGACGTATGGCGTGGTTGTGGTGATTTCAGTGAAACCGCGTCGGCGCAGGATGGGACTGCTTTCGTCGGAGGCATCCACCTGCAGATAACGAACCCCGAGTCGGTGGGCTCGCTGTGCGCGGGCCGCCGCGATTGCACCGTAGATTCCTTTGCCTTCCCAGCCTGGAGCCGTTGATCCACCCCAGAGTCCAGCGAAGTCGCTTCCGGGCGTGAACTCGATGCGTGCGCCCGAGACGATGCGTCCTTGGGCTTCGGCGACGAACAGCACGGTCAGGTCGGGTTCGGCGTCAAGCTGGGCTTCGAGATCGTCGACGAGCCAAGCGAAGTCGCCGCCCCACACTTCAGAGAGCATCGCGGCCATCCCGACGATGTCGTCATGGTTTTGGGTTTCGCGGATCTCGATTCCGGGCGGCAGCGGCCGTGAAGTAAGCAGATCGGCGGTGTGTCCGACAAGTACTGTTTCGCGTTCCTGGGCGACGAAGCCCGCGCGTTCGAGATGCTGCGGGATGCTGGCGGGCAGGTCATGGGCCCGCGTTTTCCATTCCAGCGGTTCGCCTCGCGCCGCAAAGAAGTCGCGGTGTTCGGCAATGAGCGCATCCAGCTCTGAGCCGCTGAGATCGAGGTGCTGTGCGGTCTCGACGAATCCTTCGGCTCGCCCCGTAACGCGAAGCACTCCGTTTGTTAGCTCGAAGGTGATCCCAGCGGGTGGATGCTCGGGCACGATCAGCCGTTGCTGTGCGTCGTACAGCGCCAGAAGTTCTGCGGGGGAGGTCATTGCTACACGATAGAGCGGTGCAGGCGCTCGAGCTACTCACACGACTCGCGCACCGAATCTGTATACAGTTCACTCAATATTCGGCTTGATTTCTCCTGAATCGAGCCTAGACTGAAGATCTTGTATACAGAGCACGACGTTCACGGCCTGGGGAGGTGCGCATGGCAACACCAATACGGGCTAGCGAACGTGCGTACCAAGCACTGCGCGACGACATCGTCGAATGGCGGCTCGCACCCGGCACGATATTGGGCGAGGTCGAGCAGGCTGCGCGGCTCGGGGTGTCCCGCACCCCGCTGCGAGAGGCTCTCTCCCGACTGATGGCGGATGGGCTGGTGGCGAGCCAAACCGGTCGCGGGCTGGTCGTCACTGACGTTTCGGTCGACAACATCCGCGAACTCTTTGATGTGCGCAAAGCGCTCGAAGTTAAAGCGGTGCGGTTGGCTGCCAAACACCACACCGGCACGACCTTTGCCGATCTCGAGCGAGAGTTTGAGGCCGTGCCTCAGCTTATTGCTCTCGACGACCGAGACCGCAGCGCCTACTTCGACCTCGTGCGGCGCTTCGATGCTGCTGTGGATGATGCGGTCAATAACGACTACCTCACCGGTGCACTCAGCTCGTTGCGCACCCACCTTGTGCGCGTGCGTCGCCTTGCCAAAGACAATCCCGAGCGCTTAGCCGCCGCTGCCCGCGAACACTTGCTCATCGTGCAGGCGATTGTCGCCCACGATGCAGAACTGGCCTCCCACGCCACCCACGTTCATCTCCACCACGCGCTCACGAGCGCACTAGCCATGGCCGCAGAATCCCCACTGCGTGCCGCTAATTGAAAGGCTCCACTGTGAAGAACCACTCCCTGCGCGTTTACCGCAGCGACGAGAATTTGGCCCGCGAAGACCAGCTCGCGCACAAGATCGCCGCAATCGCTTCAGAACAACTTGACCCGACGGATGCGGTGACCGACATGGTCATCAACCGTGTAATTGACAACGCTGCTGTTGCTACCGCATCCCTCACTCGTGCGCCGGTAGTTGCCGCGCGAGCGCAAGCCGAACGGCACCCCTATGAGCCGGGAGCCACCGTCTTCGGTTCCGACCTGCGCGTCAGCCCAGAGTGGGCAGCGTGGGCCAACGGGGTGGCCGTGCGCGAGCTCGACTACCACGACACCTTCTTGGCTGCCGACTATTCGCACCCCGGCGATAACATCCCACCGATCTTGGCTGTCGCCCAGCACACGGGCCGCTCGGGTGCTGACCTGCTCCGCGGAATCGTCACCGGCTACGAAATCCAGATCGACCTCGTGAAGGCAATCTGCTTGCACAAGCACAAGATTGACCATGTTGCCCACCTCGGCCCGAGTGCCGCTGCCGGCATCGGAACCCTCCTCGGTCTCGACACCGAAACCATTTTCCAGGCCGTCGGCCAAGCGCTCCACACGACCACAGCCACGCGCCAGTCCCGCAAGGGTGAGATCTCCACGTGGAAGGCCCACGCGCCCGCCTTCGCCGGCAAGATGGCCGTCGAAGCAATCGACCGTGCCATGCGCGGCCAGACCAGCCCCACCCCGATCTATGAGGGCGAAGACGGCGTGATCGCGTGGATGCTCGACGGTCCAGACGCGCACTACGAAGTGCCGCTTCCCGAGCTGGGGGAGCCGCGCACCGCGATCCTCGATTCGTACACGAAGGAGCACTCGGCCGAGTATCAGGCGCAAGCGTGGATCGACCTTGCCCGCAAGCTGGGGCGCGAGCATCCAGAACTCGTCGTCGACAACATCAATCGCATCGTGCTGCACACGAGCCACCACACGCACTATGTGATCGGCTCGGGAGCGAACGACCCGCAGAAATATGACCCAAGCGCGAGCCGCGAAACCCTCGATCACTCCATTCCGTACATTTTCACGGTGGCACTGCAAGATCAGGAATGGCACCACGTAAACAGCTACGCCCCCGAGCGAGCCAACCGGCCAGACACCGTCGAGCTGTGGAAGCGTGTCACCACTCAGGAAGATGCCGAGTGGACGCACCGCTATCACTCGATTGACCCCGCCGAGAAAGCTTTTGGCGGTCGCGTCGAGATCGAAATGACCGACGGCAGTCGCATTATTGAAGAGATTGCTGTTGCCGACGCGCATCCGCTCGGCGCCCGGCCCTTCGCCCGCGAGCAATACATCACCAAGTTCCGCACGCTTGCGGATGGTGTGCTTGCGAGCGACGAAATCGAACGCTTCTTGGCTGCCGCCGAACGATTGCCGGAACTGTCGGCATCCGAACTGGGAGAGCTGACCGTGCGCGGCAACTTCCCCGCCACCACCGCCAAAGGAATCTTCTAATGCTGTACGCACAAACTGACCCCGCCACCAAGCGCGCGCAATTCCGTGAGCGCCTCGCGAGCGGCGAACTGCTTCGGATGCCGGGTGCCTTCAATCCGCTGAGCGCACGCCTCATCCAAGACAAAGGCTTCGACGGTGTCTACATTTCGGGTGCTGTTATCAGTGCCGATCTGGGACTGCCCGACATTGGGCTCACGACCCTCGCCGAGGTTGCCGGTCGTTCACAACAGATTTCACGGATGACCGACCTGCCCACCCTCGTTGACGCCGACACCGGTTTTGGTGAGCCCATGAATGTCGCGCGCACCGTGCAGACTCTCGAAGATGCTGGGGTCTCTGGCCTCCACATCGAGGATCAGGTCAATCCGAAGCGCTGCGGACACCTCGATGGCAAAGCCGTCGTCGACACCGACACTGCTGTGAAGCGCATCCGGGCGGCTGCTGATGCCCGGCGCGACCCGAACCTGCTCATTATGGCCCGCACCGACATCCGCGCCGTAGATGGTTTGGATGCTGCGATGGACCGCGCAAAACAGCTGGTGGATGCCGGCGCTGACGCGATCTTCCCGGAGGCTATGAAGGACCTCGGCGAGTTCGAAGCGATGCGCGCCGCCGTGGACGTTCCGATCCTTGCAAACATGACAGAGTTCGGAAAAAGCGAACTCTTCACCACAACTCAATTGAGCAATATCGGCGTAAACATTGTTATTTACCCCGTTACCCTGTTGCGTAGTGCAATGGGTGCTGCAGAGCGCACCCTCGATGCGATCAACGCCGACGGCACCCAGCAATCGGCCGTTGCCGAAATGCAGACGAGGGCGCGCTTGTACGAATTGCTCGACTATGAGAGCTACAACTCGTTCGATTCTTCCGTTTTCAATTTCACCCTCGACAGCCATTACTAGCTCAACTCGCACGATAACTTACGACCGACTTCAACTCGATACCACCACCGAGGAGCACCATGACTGACCTAACTGGAACCCCAGCTACGGAGATTCGCAAGGGCCTGGCCGGCGTCGTTGCCGACGCGACCGCAATCTCGAAGGTGAACCCTGACACCAATTCACTGCTCTACCGCGGTTACCCCGTGCAGGAGCTTGCCGAGAAGTGCACCTTTGAGGAGGTGGCCTACCTGCTGTGGCACGGTGAGCTTCCCACCGATGAGCAATTGGATGAGTTCCAGCGCTCCGAACGTGAGCAGCGTCACCTCGATGCGCGCACCAAGCGCGTGATCGACGAACTGCCTCTCTCCGCGCATCCAATGGATGTCGTGCGCACCGCCGTGAGCGTCATCGGTGCGGTCGATGAGACCCTCACCGACCCCGCAAGCATGATCGACCCCGAGCTCAACATGCAGCGTTCACTCACGTTGATGGCAAAGTTGCCAGCGATCGTCGCGTACGATCAGCGCCGTCGCCGTGATCAAGATCTCGTGGAACCGCGCGACGACCTCAGCTATTCGGCAAACTTTTTGCACATGACGTTTGGTGAGGTTCCTGACCTTGTTGTCGTGAGCGCATTCGATGTGTCGATGATTCTGTACGCCGAGCACTCGTTCAACGCCTCAACTTTCGCCGGCCGTGTTGTCACAAGCACGCTCAGCGATCTTTACAGCGCAGTCACTGGCGCTATCGGCGCACTCAAGGGCCCGCTGCACGGCGGAGCAAACGAGGCCGTCATGC
>Ga0307486_1001334_pt1 | contig 19282 bp, 10 predicted proteins | sample CBIW02metaG_FD_203663 | JGI IMG/M metagenome (GOLD analysis project Ga0307486, IMG submission 203663) | Sea-ice brine microbial communities from Beaufort Sea near Barrow, Alaska, United States - CBIW 0.2 | ecosystem: Environmental > Aquatic > Marine > Coastal | place: USA: Alaska | collected...
GACAGTTCTACGTGCGCCAGTTCCGCAACATGAAGGGCTCGGTCTCCCTCGACGAAATTTCTGCGCGGGCGCTCGCGGAGTACGCGGGCATCGCCGGTCACCTGCTCGCCAAGGGCCACGCGCGCACCAGCGGTGCGTCAATTATTGCCGGCTACGTAGGAAAAGGCGCCGTGCTGGACAAGGCGATGGTGCGATTTGCGCAGGCCTATGCCGACCAGACGGAAGCCGATCACGAGGCACTGCTGGCGGCGGTCAAGAGCGGCAGGTTGCCAATCGCCGAGGGGGCCTAGGGGACGCGGCGTTGCGCCCTCGGCGAGGTCAGGCTCCTCACCGGCGGCCCCAAAACCCCTAGACTCATCTCTACCCCAAATTTGCCTAAATACGAGGTGATTCGGGTCAAGTGGCAGGGCTTAAGTCATGTACGTTGACGACAGTCGCGTTCTTGTCGTGGCTCGCCATGTGAGGGAGTGTCTACACACTCCCGTGGTGTAAGTGCTGAGGGGTACTCCATGTTCCATTTTTCCTCCCACTCTGCGTCCCCGGGCGCGGTTTCACGGCTCGTCGCGGCAGCCGTCGTCACGTTGATGGCCGCTCTTGGCCTCACGCTTGCTTCGGCGCCCACAGCATCGGCTGCCGATGCGTTCGACGGCTACGTGACGTTCACGTGGGGCAACCCCTACTTGAGTTCCGACGCAAACGCAGACAAGACTCCCGACGTTGGCGACACGGTGGGCTTGGGTGTGCATATCGACGCGGGCGCATTCGAGCTCACCGACGTCATCCTCCATGCGGGTGGATACGCGTGGGGGGTACCTACGCGGCCGGCGGGAAGCAGTGTCGGGTACGGTACTCAACCGGCCACCGTGAAATCCGGCATGCTGAACACCTTGGGCACCGGCCCAACGTTTAGCGGGGCGAGCCTCGACTACACCGCCGACGGCGCGACTCACACGTTGACGCTGCCCAACGCCCCTGTGCTCTACACGGCGCCCACTCCCATCACGGTCTCGACTAGCTTCGTGATGACCGAGAACCACGGCTTCGTGGCAGACCAGGTGGTCGAGGGCGACCAGGTCCACTACGTCACCCACGTGACCAACACGAGCGAAGTCGCACTCGCTATCACCGCCGCCGGTTACGCGACCGCGACCGCGCCGTTCTCCCTCGCTGCTGGAGCCTCCATTGACCTGATTGGCGACAGCGTCGATGTGACATATGAGGACATGGTCGCCGGCGGTATCACCTTCGCCGATGCCTCAGTGGCCTGGGACGCGGGCGACGTGGCTGGCAGTGTGCCGGTCACGGCAGGCACCGCGCCCACTGAGGAGATCGATACGTCCGTGATCGCAGACGTCGAGATTGTGGTGAATACCAGCGGCGGCGCTGCCGTTGCGCTCGGCGATGCCGTCGCCGGAGACCAGATCGACTACACGTTCCAGCTTCAGAACACCGGAAACGTGGTCTACCAGTACGTGAGTGTTGAGCGGCGTGACCGGGGCATCTTCCTCGACGGCCTGGCCAGCGCGACGAGTCCGGCGACGAACCTGGCTCAGGGAGACTCGCTTCCGAACGCAAACTTCCCAGCCACTCAGATCACGTCCGTTGGCGGCGAGTTTCCCGCCTACCCGCTTAAGCAGGCCGACATTGATCTCGGCTATGTGGACATCGACTTCTTCATCATGGCCGCTCCGTCAACGGCTGTGATCGACGCCGACAGGAGCGTGTACACATACCCGATCAGCAAGCGCGTCTACCTGCGTGCCTTCAACACGGATGCGTCGCTGACGTACCCCAAGGCACAGCTCAACGACACGAATGGTGACGGCATCGGCAACGCGGGTGAGACGGTGAGCTACCGCGCCGAGTTCGAGAACCTGTCAGACCAGGACGTGCTCCTCTATACGCTCTCTTCGCACACCGCCCCGAACGTGTCGAGCCCTGCCATAGACGCGTTCATGCGGCAGACGGTGAGCCCCGAAAATCAGATCGACCATGAGTGGGAGTACACCGTCACGACCGACGATGAAGCGCGTGGCACCCTCGACGCTGAAATGACGGTCAACTATGTGGGTCGGGCCGACGGGGCGAACGCTGTCACCACCGGCAGCGCTCGCACGGTGACCACCGGCGCCTATGTCGCACCGGCGACGACCCTCGACACGTCGGGGACGTATGACGACGCGAACGGCGACGGCTTCCCCAGCATCGGCGAGACGGTCACGTACGACGTGACGGTGGCGAACACGGGCACGTGGGACCGCACGGGCGTGTCGGTCGGCGAGGCGGCGGGTGCCGACGTAACGGGGCTACTGCCTGTGTTCTCGTCCACCATTGCTGCGGGCACGTCCGAGACGCAGACGTTCACTCATGTGATCACGGCTGCCGACTTCGCTCGCGGGTCGCTCTGGTACAGCACGGAGATGATCGCCAACGGATCGGCGACCATCCAGTCCGGCACGTCGGTCACTCTCACTGGGATCACTTTCCAGGCGTACTCGACGGACCTGGACGCCGTTGCCGAGGGCGGGGTGGCCGTGTGCCTGCCCACCGGGGTCTCGACGGACAGCATCACCATCGGCGACACCATCTGGGTCAAGCCCGGTGCCTGTGACTACGTCGGCAGTGCAGACGGGTTCCGCGCGGTCGCCTTCTCGACTCCCGTCACTCTTGGTGTGGGCACGTTCGCTGTGACGGTGCCTGAAGTCCTGGGCGTCGGAAATCATCGCCTCGCGCTCTACGCGTCCGACGGCTCGCTCGTCGGCTGGAAGAGCGTGACGGTCGCTGAGCTGGTCGTGTACGAGGAGCCGAACGCGGGTGGCCTCGCGTTCACGGGCGTCGACTCAGACCAGGTTCGTGGCATTGCCGGTGGCGCCGTCGCGCTCATGCTGCTTGGTGCCGCGGCCATCTTCGTCACGAACAGGCGCAAGAAGGCCGGCGAGATCTAGGCTCCTTGCACTGAATCGAGAGCGGGGCGTTCCTGGTAACGGGAGCGCCCCGCTTCCGGTTTCGGGACCCACACGCGGGGCTACTCCAAGCTTTCGGAGCCCCTCAAGGCAAACTCCAACCACGGTGGTGAGTCGCGCTCGCTGGGAGACCGCACGCAGAGGTTGAGGGCGGTGCGGAGCACGGCGCGCAGGGAAGCGTCAGTCGCGGTCGCTAGGGTCAAAGCATGACCAAAGAGCTGATCAACTTTCAGGGCGTCGAAGAGTGGATGGGCACTGAGTACCTCACGTTGCGTGACGTGCTCCCCAAGAATCCGCGAGCGGTGATCGTCGGACTCAATCCCTCGCCAGTGAGCGTCGCGTTAGGTCACTATTACCAGGGGCAGGTGGGCCAGCGCCAGTTGCGCCGCCTCGCCTCGGCTGGATTGTTTGAACTCGCTGACGGCACACGCACCTTTGAGGATGCGGCTCTCGCGGCCGGGGTGGGATTTACCGACATCATCAAGCGCCCCACGGTGGGCGAGAAGGACCTTGCCGCGGGGGAGCTGGAGCACGGGCGTGGTCTGCTGGCAGACAAGCTTGGGGCTCTCGGAGTTCCGCTGGTCGTTTGTGTGTTCCGCCATCCCGTCGAGGCGCTGCTTGGTCGGAAGGCCGCGGGCGCGCCCGGTCTCCAGGACTCCCGGACGGAATGGGGTGCGCAGGTGTTCCGGATGCCTGGGCCCTATGACGCTGTTGCAAAGGCGGACAGTGTAATGGTGGCGCTAGGAAAGCTTCTTAGGAGCTAGTGATGTGTGTGAGCGGACTTGTTTCCCAAAACTTGCGGACAGTTGTGCCGCGGAGTATTTGGTTCCTAGCGGCGCTCGGCGCATTCAGCGACGCCTTCTTGTTCCCGATGGCGAGGCGGAGTGTTCTTTCTTCGCGCAACGACGTGTGGCGTGGGGTCAAGTTCGCACTGCGACCTGAGCTCCACACCGGTGCGGCGGGTCGTTGCGAAGGGAAAGTGCGATTACTTTGGGGACGACGTGAGAGGGTGTGCATCGAGAACGATCGTGCGTTCGCTTGCTCCATGGTTCGTCCAAATGTAGTCAGCACCGGTAGAGGGTCGTGCAATATCACAACACGCCGATGGGCAAAAAAAGACCACCACGGAGGTACATGCTCCGGCTCGACAAACACAGGCGTATCGACCTCCCTTGCTGGTTGGCTGTCCTAGTGTCTGTACCGTTGTCGCCGTCGGATTTGGTCACGAGCGCACCACTACCTGCGGGAGTCGAGCGATGATCACCCTCGGAATTGATTTCGCTGCCGAGCCAAAGGGCACTGCGCTCGCAACTGTCGAGTGGCACGGTGGGGTCGCGGCTGTCACAGGCCTCTCGTTGGGCGCGGATGACGATGCAGTAGTTACGGCAGTTCGTTCTGCTCGGATCGCGGGAGTCGACTGTCCTTTTGGGTGGCCTCTGCCTTTCGTCGACATGATCGACGCGCACAGTCGCCGTGGACTTGTCGCACCAGAGTCGTCAGGAAGGCCGTGGCGGCGTCACCTCGCATTGCGCACCACAGACCTGGCGGTGCAGGAAATTACTGGCATTACCCCGCTAAGTGTGTCTGCGGACCGTATCGGCCACGCTGCTATGCGCTGGGCGGCAGTAATGGCGCGGCTCGGCGCTTCTGGCGTGGATTGTGCGCGAGACGGCACGGGAAGATTGGCGGAGGTGTACCCCGCAGCAGCACTCAAGATATGGGGTATGCCATACAGGGGTTATAAGCGCTCCGACGGTGCCGTGACCCGCTCGGAACTTGTAACTGAACTTCGCGCCGAAGCTCCATGGCTGGACTTCGGGCGCTTTCTCGATGAATGCCGTGAGTCCGATGACGCGTTGGATGCGGTCATCTCAGCGGTCATTGCCCGTGCAGTCATTGGTGGCTCTACGCGTAAGCCAATGGATCGCAACAATGCTCTCATCGAAGGGTGGATTCACTTGCCCACGGTGAAGTTGTCAGCTCTGGGTGGGCCGGCGACCAAGCCGGCGTAGTACCGCGGGCTCGACGCTTCCGAGGTGTGCGCTTGCTGCCAGGCCCTGGCCATCCGCACGTTTCGGCGACAAACTCCGTCGTGCAGCGACCACACGACCCCAGTGGCGACCTAGTAAATCCGAGCCCCAACTAGAAGCGTTGCAGTGGCAACGATAGCTAAGGGATTGCAGGTGCCGCCTTGTTTTTCTTCTATGCGCCGCCGCATTTTTGCAGGACGCGATTTGTGCCTATCGTGCAAAATCACGGCGCGCTCATCCAACCGTGTCTGCCCTTTCCGCTAGGTTGCTTAGTGGTACACGATTTTGAGGGAGGGGCGTTGGCCCATATTCACGAGTTGCTGAGGCAATTGCGGGCAACGGGCGGGTCGAACGCGTTGCTGGCAGACGATTTTCAGCGCGAGTTCGACGTGCTGAGCGACAGACGCGCGTTCGGGCTCAACTTCGAGCGACACACGCCCGAAGCGGTCGAACTACCCGGTCGTCGGGTGCGAACGGGCGACAAGGTTCACATCTTGCCTCCTCGAGGGGAGCGACCAACCGAAGCGAACTCGCAACTGTGGCGCGTGAGCGAGATCGAGGGCGCTCGCGAAGACCGTTTCGCGACCCTCGCTCAGCACCCGCCGGCCGAACCGGCTGTGACTGCCACGTCGGCGGTTGCCGACCTCGTCGTTGTAGCCGAGTTCCGGGATCCCATTTACCCCGGCCTCGTCTCGACAGGCAAGGTCGAGCGCGGTGGCGACAAGCCGTATCACGCGGTGATCAATGCGGAGAACTACCACGCGCTTCAGACTTTGCTCTTCACACACCGAGGAAAAGTCGACGCGATTTACATCGACCCCCCGTACAACACCGGCGCCAAGGACTGGAAGTACAACAACGATTACGTCGAAGGCGACGACCTCTACCGCCACTCTAAGTGGCTTGCCTTCATGGAGCGTCGCCTGTTACTCGCCAAGGAGCTTCTGAAACCGGACGAATCAGTCCTCATCGTTTCGATCGATGAGAAGGAGCACCTGCGCCTGGGAATGCTTCTGGAGCAGGTGTTCCCTGGTGCGGAAATTGAAATGGTCACTTCAGTTATCAGCGGCAAGGGCGTTGCTCGCAGTGGGCAGTTTTCACGCGTCGAAGAGTACATATTCACGGTCCGGCTCGGAGACCAGCAGGTCGGACTCGGCGAAACGAACATGCTCGACTCGTCGCGGTCGGCCTCTGCGAAAATCGGTTCCAGCGTCGACTGGCTGGGGCTTCGGCGTCGCGAGCCGACTGCACGTCGCGGCGCGCGTCCGAAGCAGTTCTATCCGGTTTATGTGCACCACGACACCGGGTTTGTACATTCGATCGGAGATGAGATCACGCCCGAAGTGGACCGCAAGGGCGTGTCCGCCCCGGAGAGCACTTTCGCCGTTTGGCCCCTGCTACCCGATGGAACGGAAGGCCTTTGGGGACTCACACCTAGTACTGCCCGCAACTATCTCGAGCATGGGTACCTGCGATCGAGAAACAGCAAGCCCGAGAGGAAGCAGGCTGCCATTCAATATCTGCCCAGTGGCACAGTGACCGCGATCGAAAACGGTGACGCAGAGGTGACAGGGCGTCACGCGGACGGCTCGGTCATCGCCGAGTACCTGAGAGCGAAGGGCGTAATTCCGAAGCGCGTATGGAACATGGCGTCGCACAACGCAGAGACAGGAGGAACGGTCTTGCTCTCGCGGATTCTCCCGGGCCGCCGGTTCCCGTTTCCAAAGTCTTTGTACGCCGTCGAGGACGTTATCCGATTTTTCGTGGGAACGAAGCCCAGTGCGACGGTCGTGGACTTTTTTGCCGGTTCAGGAACGACGGCGCATGCCGTCATGCGGCTGAACAAGCAAGATGGCGGGAGTCGGTCGTCGATCTCTGTCACCAACAATGAGGTCTCTGCTTCCGAGCAGGTTTCACTCCGCAGTGCGAAGCGTCGGCCTGGTGATCCGGAATGGGAGCATCTCGGAATCTGCGACTACATCACCAAGCCGCGCATCGAAGCGGCAATCACGGGCAGCACCCCGGACGGCGCACTCATCGAAGGCGAATATAAGTTTACAGATCAGTTCCCGATCAGAGATGGTTTCCAAGAGAACGTGGAGTTTTTCACGGTCTCTCATGAAGCGCCACTGCGGATTCGAGCCAATCGCGATTTCGCCAAGATCGCCCCCTTGCTGTGGTTACGGGCAGGATCGCGCGGTGAGCGCATCGAGGCGCTCCCGGCTGGCTGGGCCGTGGCGGAGGCATACGGCGTGCTCGCGGATCTCGACAAGACCGACGCATTCGTCGCAGAGCTGGCGAAAACCCCAACGGCGCGAATTGCGTTCGTCATCACCGCTGACGACCGGCTGTTCGAAGCCGTTGTTTCGGGGCTACCAGACAGCGTCGAGCCCGTTCGGCTCTACGACGCGTACTTCCGCAATTTCGAGATCGACGCGATGCGGGGAGCACGATGAAGTTCAAACTCAAGGACTACCAGCACGACGCTGTGATCCAAGTCCTGGATAACTTGGCTCGCGCGCGCAAGGCATTCCACGACCCGGACCGACCGCAAGAGACATCCTTCGCACTCAGCGCGACAACAGGCGCGGGCAAGACCGTCATGGCGGCTGCGGCAATTGAGGCCTTGTTCTACGGAGACGATGAACTCGACTTCGATCCGGATCCAGGTGCCGTCGTTCTGTGGTTCTCGGACGATCCGAACCTGAATGACCAGACTCGAATGCGACTCTTACAGGCGTCCGAGAAACTGACGCACGACCGACTTGTCACGATTAAGCCGCCCTTCTCGGTCCCCGCGCTCGAGCCGGGCAAGGTGTACTTTCTGAACACCCAACGGCTCTCGAAGTCGTCGCGACTGACAAGAGGCGCTGACCTTGCGTCGTATGACAGCGTCGCGCAAGGCGCGCTCATGGCGCCCGACGACCTCGCGTACAACATTTGGCAGACTCTCGCGGAGACCATCGACGACGAGGGCTTGACCGTCTACATGGTGCTCGACGAGGCGCACCGCGGATTCAACACCAACACCTCACGAGACAAGTCGACGATCGTGCGCTCCCTCGTGAACGGGGAACAGACCGGCGCTCCGATGCCGGTTGTGTGGGGCATTTCGGCGACCGTCGACCGGTTCGCGGAGGCGATGAAGGAGGCCTCTGTACGTGGTGACCGCGTCGCGCTGCCTCCCGTGACGGTTGATCCCGTGCTCGTTCAGCGATCAGGGCTCATCAAGGATGCGATTCGTCTCGACATCCCAGCGGAAGCCGGAAATCTGGAGACGACACTGGCGAGTCGAGCCGCGCGCAAGCTAAAGGAATCGGCCCATCGTTGGGGCAAGTACCTCGCGGATCAGGCTGCGCTCCCGGGAGAGAAGACCACAGACTCCGTTGTCCCCCTGCTGGTGCTCCAAGTGCCGAACACGGAGAACCCGGACGAGGTGGGGCTGTGGCTCGACACTGTCGCTGAGGAACTTCGTGACCTCACATCGTCGGACGTGAGGCACGTCCTCGGCGACCACACGACCAAGACCTTCGGGGCGTGGGACGTCGACTGGATCGAGCCGCAACGTGTCGAAGAGACCAGTTCCGTGCGCGTGCTGATCGCGAAGGACGGAATCTCGACCGGGTGGGACTGCCCGCGCGCTGAGGTGCTGCTGTCGTTCCGACCGGCGAAGGACCACACCCACATCACTCAGTTGATCGGGCGCATGGTCCGAACACCGCTCGCGCGGCGCGTTCCGGGCGACGACTTGCTGAACTCCGTCGACTGCATCCTCCCTCACTTCGACAGGACGACGGCGGGCAACATTGCGAAGTTCCTCACGGGGATCATCGAGTCGATGCCCGGCGTTGGCCAGAAAGTCATGCTCGACGGGCGCGAGCTTCACGCGAACTCAGCTCTTCCTGACGAGGTATGGGACGTGTGGGACGGCCTGCCTCACCTTGTCGTGCCTCAGCGGGGCGCCAGGCCGGTCAAGCAGGTGGTCCAGCTCGCGCACGCGCTCGCGAGCGACGAGATCAAGCGGGGTGCGCTCTCGTCGGTTCAGCGTCAGTTCCACGGGGTGTTCGACACACTTTCAGCCAGGTACGACGGGCAACTTCGGTCCGCCGAGATCGAAGTACGCACCGTGCGCGGTATGACTATATCCGGAGCGTTCGGAGCGAAGAAATTGAAGTACGCGGACTTCGTCGAGCGGGCCGACGACCGCGCGATCGCGGTCGCCTTCGACGACGCAAAACGTGCCTTCGGTGCCGACGTTGCACAGTCGTACGTCAGCCATCTGGCTGGTCCGGATGAAGATGACGAGGACGGCACCCAACTGCGCGCTGCGTACGTCAAGGCCGCCGCTTTGGCGGTCGTCCCGACGGTACGCGACAAGGTCGACCTCGAAGCGAAAGCTGTCGTCGAGTCGCTGTTCGCAGAGGCTCGCGTGAAGCTCCTGTCGCTCTCGGATGATCGGCGGGACGTGTACGACGAGATTCGCGCGCTCGCCGTGTCGCCGCAGCGAACCGAGCTCAGGCGTCCTCGAAACCGACTGGAAGACTTCGCGGATCAAGACGGCGAACTTGTGGTCGATGTCGACTTGGTCGACTGCCACTTGATGTCGGACAACCAGGGCAAGTTTCCGATCGAGTCTCTCAATGAGTGGGAGAAGTCCGTGGTGCGGAACGAACTCCAGCGAGACGACTGCGTGGCGTGGTATCGAAACCCCTCCGTGTCCGCAGCCGACTCGCTGGGCGTCACGTATCGCGATGCGGTGGGCAACTGGCGGGCGCTCCACCCCGACTTCATCTTCTTCAACCGGGTCAAAGGCACAGTACGTCCGTCGATCGTGGACCCGCACGGTCACCATCTTGACGATGCGCGCGTGAAACTTGTGGGGCTCGCCGAGTACGCCGAGAAGTACGGCTCCCACTTCCTGAGGATCGACTCGCTGGCGGACGTGAATGGTGAGATGCGGGTGCTCGACATGCAGGACAAGACCACGCGCGACGCGGTAAGGAAAACAGGCGAATCAGTGATCGAGCTGTACACGACAGTCGGGAAGAAGTACCTGTGACCACATCGCTCGAGTTCACTTCAGCCCAGAGAGACGCGATAAACGAGGTTGCGGAGCCCCTTCAACTCATCGCGTGTGCCGGGTCAGGCAAGACGGAGGTGCTCGCGCAGCGCATCGCGAAGATCCTTGCGCTTACCGGCGTTCGGCCGGCGAACGTCATCGCATTCACCTTCACCGACAAGGCGGCCGCCGAACTCAAGGAACGTATCCACCGCGTCGTGCGTGAGACGTCGCCGGACATCGTCGGGCTCGCCGAAATGTACGTCGGCACCATGCACGGGTTCTGCCTCAACCTGCTGCAGACGTACATCCCAGAAACGTTCAAGTACGGCGTGCTCACGGAGATCACCCAACAGCTGCTGATCGACCGCGAGAGCAACCGATCGGGACTCACGACGTGCACCAAGACCGTATCGGGGGTCGCCTCGAACCTTCACCGGTACACCGACACAAGACTCTTCAAGGGCGCGCTGTCGGTGCTGCAGGAAGACGACGTCGACTTCTCGCGCGTCCCGGAAGTGGTCACCACAAGCCTCGGCATGTATCGACAAATGCTCCACAATCGCAGCTACTTCGACTACACGTCGATGATGGTGGACGCCGTCGACTTCCTAACGAAATCTCAGTTGGATGGACTGCTCGACACTGCGGAGGGTGCGCTTCGCGACTACGTTCGAGACGACGTGAAGTTCGTCATTGTGGACGAGTACCAGGACGTCAACCCGATCCAGGAGAGGCTCGTCAATCGACTCGTTCACTTCGGCGCGAATCTATGCGTCGTCGGAGACGATGACCAGACGATCTACCAGTGGCGCGGCTCTGAGGTCTCGATCATCATCACGTTCGCCAACCGCTATCCGGGGGTGCGAACCATCGAACTCGCGGACAACTTCCGATCCTCGAAGGGCGTCGTCGAGCTGGGTCGATCGATCGCCGAGCGCATCGACTCGTCCGCACGCCTTCCGAAGGCGATGACCTACGGCTCCCACCAAGAATGGGAACGAGGCGACATGCTCGCCCTCCAATTCGAAGACGAACGGGACGAGGCCTCCTGGATCGTCGACCGGATTGTCGAACTCCAAGGAATACCCTTCGTCGACAAGCCGGGAGACTCCGCGCGAGGCCTTTCGTGGTCCGACTGCGCCGTACTGTTCCGATCCGTCAAGGACGCGGACGCGCTCGTGGCCGAACTGAGGCGCCGCGACGTACCTTTCATCGTCAAGGGTCTCGCGAGACTGTTCGACGCGGTAGAGATTCAGGCTTGCGTCGGATTGTTCCAGTACATGATGGGCGAGATTGAGGAACACGGGCTGCACAAGCTGTGGAACGATGCGCGGTTGATCCCTGACGAGTCACTTTGGCCCCAGGCGATGAGCGTCCTCGACGCAGGAGCCGACTTCACCGCCAGCGAGCGCTGGGGCGTCTACAACATCCAGCGTCTGTACCTTAAGGTTTTGGAGTCGCTCGACCTGCGCGAGGACACGATTCCGGGTGATGCGCGCCGCCAGGAGTTGGTCATGTACCAACTCGGCAAGTTCTCCCAGGTCATTTCCGACTTCGAGGCGATCCACTTCTCCTCCAGTCCCGAGAACAAGTACAGATCATTCGTCGGCTTCCTCACTTTCCACGCGCCGGGCGTTTACGAGGAGTCTGATGACGACGCAGGGTACGTTTCCCCAGACGCGGTGGTGCTGTCCACCGTCCACCGCGCGAAAGGGCTGCAATGGCCCGCCGTCTTCGTTCCGTTCATGCGAGCCAACCGCTTCCCCATGAAGGCTCCCGGCGGACTTCAGACCATCCCACACGTGATCCCGCTCGACGCCGTTCCGAACGGTGACCGCTACAAAACGAATCGCGCCGACGAGACACGACTCTTTTACGTAGCAGCGACGCGCACGCAGAAGTACCTGTACGTGACCTACGCACCCGGAGATTCGCGGTTGTACAAGCGGGCGTCCGACTTCTATCTGCACTGCACCGCGTCGTCGTGGATGTCGACCTCGGACGAGGGGCTTCCCAGAGTCCCGCGGCTCCAGCCGACGCCCAAGCAGGAGACGCCGAACGTGGGGATCTCATTCTCCGAGCTCAAGTACCTGATCGAGTGCCCGTACCAGTTCAAACTGCGCTTCATGTACGGATTCAACCCGCCCATCCACGAGGCCCTGGGCTATGGCAAGGGGCTCCACGACGCGCTAGCCGAGATGCACAAACGAGCCCTCGCTGGCGACGTGCCGGACCGGGCGGAAGCCGAGGAGCTTGTCGACCGGCACATGCATACTCCGTACGCCTACCCCGCGTTGCGGGACCAACTACGGACGTCCGGCGTAAAGGCAATCGAACGTTATTTCGATCGCCACGGGACAGATCTCACACGCACGATTCACTCCGAAAAGCAGGTCGAAGTCCAGATTGCTGATGGGGTCATCGTGACGGGTCGCATCGACCTGATTAAATCGTTGGAGACCGGCGAGACCGCGATTGTCGACTTCAAATCAACTGACGAGGCGCAGGCGGAACAGGTTACGAAGGACCAACTCGCTGTGTACGCACTCGGCTACGTCGACTTGACCGGGACATCCGCCGACCGGATCCAAATACTCAACCTCGACGAACAAGGCCACAGTTTGAACGACCCGGTGAACGACGCACTACTCGAGGGAATCAGGGCGAAGGTCGAGTCGGTCGCGGGTGAGATTCGCGCCCACCGTTTCGCGTGCTCCCACGACCACTCGACGGAGACTGCCACCAACGACCTCGCTTGGCTGACCAAGGGTGGCGGGGTCGCATGAAGTTGCTAGAAATACCTCAAGGGGGTTTGAACTAAATGAGTCTCAGTTCTGCAATTATCGCGTCGTCCCGGGCGGCGACGCCTCTCGCGTCTCTCGTCAACTCGGACTGTCACGCCGTAGGTGGCGTGTTTCGCCTTGATTACAGCCACGCGGTCGTTCTTACAGACGACTGGCGCAAGTCCGAAGCCGGCGGAGTTCCCCACGGAGCGTTCCTGCTGGCGGCGGCCGGGACGCAGACGCCTGAAGGTTTCGCACTCGACGACGAAGAACTGATTCTTCTGCGGGTGCGCGGGACGGAGTCCTTGCCGAACGAAGCAGATTTGGTTCAAACCCGCTTGGCGGTCGTGCGCGACGCGAGCGACTCCGGCCGGGGTTTCGACGAGGTTACCGATGAACTCACTCGAAACGAGTTGCAGCAGTCAGCGTTCGACTGCGAAGTGGTCGGCACCTTCTACACCGCCCTCGACTCCAAGACTTTCGAGTTCGGGGCGGACATCGACAACGTGGTGTCGTCCGCTCGCTACCAAGTGTTTCTCCCCTCGCAAGAGGTGCTGTCGTGGCTGGCGTCTTACCCCGAGCCGACCGGGAATGACCTGCTGACTCTCGGAGTCGTTCGATTCGCTTCCACGCGCCGTCGCGCTCGCGCGTCACACACCGACCAAGCTCCGGTCAACGTACACATCGGCGACTTCGTTGCGCGCAAAACAGCGGTTTTTGGTATGACGCGCACGGGCAAGTCGAACACCATCAAGACTCTCGTGACTGCCATTGCAACGCACGCGGCCCGCACTGGCGCGACTATCGGACAGTTGATCTTCGACCCTCAGGGCGAGTACGCCAACGTCAACGTGCAGGACGAGACCGGATTGCTGCTGTTAGGAGACGCCGACCGGGTAATCGTCTACCGGATGGGCGCCGACGGCTCGAATTCGCAAGTGCTTCCATTGGCGATGAACTTCTACGATCGCGAAAACTTCGACGCCGTGGTCGATTTCGTCAACACGGCACTCAACGATCAGTACGGCCAGTACGCATACGTCAAGACCTTCACGGCCATCAACTGGTCGGAGCCAGACCGTCACACCGACTACGGGGACTGGGTGACGTGGTCGAAGGCGGTCGTAGGCTTCTACGGACTGTTGGCCGAGTGCGGGATCGCGAGTCCCCTTTTCGCACCGTCCGGAGTCGAGTTCGGCTGGACCCAAGACCTTTTCAACGACTTCAACAAAGCGCACGCAGGTTTGGTGGAGCCGGCTGGCCGAAACTACCGAGTTCGCTCTCCCGAGGGGGCGCGGCGCGTCATGCAATTCATGGCGCAGAACACCGCGTGGAACCAGCGCTCAGCAAATAGCGGTGGCGGCGACACTCCGTTCAAGTTCGTCGCAGACTTCAACAACCGCGCGAGTGGCAAAGCGGCGATACGTCAACTGAGAGAATTCCACTCTTCAAGTTCATCCGAGCGGGTCGAAGAGCAAATCTGGAAGGACATGCTCGCGGGTCGGCTCGCGATCGTCGATCTCGCCCACGGGTCTGGTGACGTTGCAAAGATCATCTCCGAAAAGGTGGTGACACACCTCTTGTCGGGCGCCAACGAGCGATTCCGCAGCGGGCAGGACAACGTGCCGTTCCAGATCGTGGTCGAGGAGGCACACAACCTTTTCGAGCGAGGGGCGAAGGACGTGGCGGGGAACCCGTGGGTCAGGCTCTCGAAGGAGGCAGCCAAGTACGACATCGGGCTTGTGTACGCGACACAGGAGGTGTCCAGCGTCGACCAGCGCATCCTCTCGAACACGTCGAACTGGTTGGTTGCGCACCTCAACTCGGACAACGAGACCCGGGAACTGTCCCACTACTACGACTTCCGAACCTGGGCGGACAGCATCCGACGGGTAGAGGACCAGGGCTTCGTGCGCATGAAGACGTACTCGGGCAAGTACATCGTGCCGGTGCAGGTCGCGAAGTTCGATCACGCCATGATCAACACGGCTCGCGAGGCCGCTGGTTTGGATCCGATCTCAGCAGAATCAGACGCGCGGGGCGAAGCGCCTGGCGGCGCGGGCGCTTAGGCATGCCGTACCCATCCGAGCGCGCATCGCGCCTTGGCCACGTCCCCGTCGTCAATAGCAAGGCCGTTCACGACGCCTTCTCACGGTGGGAGATCGCTCAGAGCACGCCTGAAGACGACAGCCTTGTCACCTCGCTGTGTCATCCTCTCGACGAGTTGCCAAACGGCGACGTCTCCGACGAAGTGAAATTCGCGATCACCGTAGACGGTTCAGACACGGAGGTGGAGGCGACTCGAGAGCACCCCACCATCAAGGTCGGCTACGTCAGAGTTGCCGCCTCGTTCATCGATCTGGACAAGTTGCATGAGGCCGGATCAGGCGAGTTTGTCAACCCGCGGGCCCTGCGCGACTCGCACCAGCACGCCGCATTCGACGGCGCTCTCCCCGGCTCCGGGTTGGTAATTCGTGGGATGACTGGCGTGGACACTTGGCGACAGGAACTCGATCGCCTCCTCAAGGACACGAAGTTTGACGACGCTTCGAGCCTTACTCTCGCCGACATGCTGCTATCGCTTCACGGCACCCCTGGAAAGGCCGCCGAGACAGCTCCCCTACGCCGCTGCCCGACCTGCGGCGCAAAGGACGGCCAGCTCGCGGGCGGCAAGATCGAGATTCCGTTGGACGGGACAAAGTGCCCCGTCTGCGACGGCCAGGTGTACCTGGGAGACGTCTTGCGCACGCACGACGAGTACGTCCCCGAGGGGTCAAACCAGACGGCGCTCACCCGAGCCATGCTCGTGGCTGAACGGCTGACATCTCTGGGGTACATGCAGGTGCTGTACGACGACAAGGATGGGATGGACGCACTCTCCAAGACCATCTTCATTACCGACGGGCCACTTGCTCTGTTCGGGGTTGTGGCACCGCTCAAGCGTCGAATCCAGGACTACCTCGGTGAAGTGTCCAAACACTGCACGTCGAACGACCGACCCGGTGCACCGCTGGTGGTCGGGGTGGAGAAGAGCGGCCGTTTCGTCGAGCACGCTCACCTCATCTCTCACCTCATCCATCCTGGCAGTGTCATGTTCCTGTCAACGGAGTACATCAACCGAATGACCGGGCGCCCCGAGCAGCACCAATACGGGGTGGACGAGTTTTACGGGAGGCGATTCATCTACCGAACCCGTAACGGCAATCCGTTGGTGATCACGGTGCCCCCTCGACCCGGCATCACACCCTACGGCGATGCTCGAGGGGAGGACATCTCGAGCTACCCGACACTGCGTCCTGTATGTGAGGTTCTTGACCGTGTTCAGACTCGGCTGTATGAGAACGCTGTCATCCCGGTTGCGCTCGCGCATTCGGCAGCCTCTTTGCCGCTCGGCGTTGGCCAGTCCGTGCTACGTGCGTTGGGGCAACGTCTACTAGGTTTGCCGTCGCGTAGCCATGGATTTCCTCGGGGCCCGTTCCCTGGCGCAAAATGATTGGCGCGCCTTATTGGGCCCTCTCGCTCGACCGACTGAGTCTTCAATGGGAGGTTGAGAGACGTGCCGCATCAGGCATCGCGTCCTAACGCGCGCCAAGTTAGCTTGCCGAAGACCCCTTCGCGTCACTTGTCCCCGCTTCGCTACCCCGGAGCAAAATCGAAACTCACCCCTGTGATATCTGAAATGATATTACGTGCTCGTAAGGCCGGACGTCTACGCGGCCCTGTCACACTCCTCGAGCCTTTTGCCGGGGGAGCATCCACCTCACTCCGGCTGGTAACGGACGGTATCGTCGACCGCGCGTTGATCTCTGATGGCGACGCTTTGGTAGCGGCATTCTGGCGCGAGGCGATGATGAAGCCAGAAGATCTGATTGCCGCCATGAAGAGCGAGTACAAGGAATACGTTGCTCAAGGTGGGGACAAGGCAGTGGCTCGATGGGACCACTGGAGGAATCAGGAACTCCCTGAAGGCGTCTTAGCCTCCCAAGACCAGCACAGTCTGGCGGTGCGCTGCCTGTTCCTAAACCGCACTACTTTCTCAGGCATTCTGCATGGGTCCGCTGGGCCTATCGGCGGACGTCGTCAGGACTCCGCATACCCAATATCTTGCCGTTTCAATCCTGTTGACCTCGAGGAGCGAATTCGATGGGTAAGTCATCTTTACAGGCTCGGGAAGCTTGTTGAACCTCGGCATCAGGGGTGGCAAGACGCACTGAGCGAATACACCTTCTCGGAGAAATCTGTCGATCAGGTTATTGCGTATCTCGATCCGCCATATATCGAAAAGTCGACAAAACTGTACAGGCGCTCGTTCAAGGCTCAGACTCCTGACCTTTGGGGAGATATGAAAGAGCATTACAACTTGGCTGCATACCTTCGCCGAGAAGTTCCCTATCGTTGGATACTCTCGTATGACGCCGCTCCGGATCTCACCTCGAACGGATTGCTGTATGGGCGGCGGCACGTCGAACCGACGAGCAATGCGAGGGGAGCAGGCGCAAAGCGGTATGCGATCGTGAGAGGCGGAGTTAAATTGCGTCACAGCGCTGCCGTCAGGGGCGATCGCCCTTACGTTGACGAGATGATATTCACTACTCTATCCAGAGGTGATACTCGAGGACTGATTGACCCGTTGGGTAAGTGAGTCGGGCCGCTATTACACGATGACTCCAGTGAGATTGGGTCGTCTGCCCGGCTTTTCCTTGCCCTCACGCTCCTCGCCGCTTTTGACGAACGGGGCGAAACGGGCCCCGGCCGATTCCGTGCCGCGCCCGCGACTTTCAGCTCCGCTTCCTTGCCCGCCTTCTCCGCGGTGAAGATCGGGTACGTAAGTGCATCGTCCGTGATCAGGCGTTGCTTCATGTTAAGGTACCCACTGTCGAGCGGCCAACCCTTTACGAGCCCCAAGAGATCGTGCGGGTCCTCGTCGAGAACCATGGTCAGCGCGACTATTGCGCCAGGCGCGTCCGAGAGCGCAACGACCCATCCGTTGGTGACCGAATCGAGCCGGCTCGACGCGGTCGACGTCCCGTTCGGCGACCGTACCGCTGAACCTGACCATTGCCCCGCACGAAACTCGCCATAATGGATCCGTGGCCTCCCAATGGATCTACCAGCGACTGATTCGCAGCGACGAGTCTGACCTAAGCACTCTTAGCGAGGAGGCGCGGCCGAATGTCCCCGGCAACGCGCTCCGGCAGATGGTCGCCCTGGCGCTGCAGTCCATCGGCGACCAGGTGGTCAACGCCAAGACCGTGCTGCCGTGGTTGCTCAGCGCACTCGGAGCGCCCGGGGCGTTCGTCGCCTTCCTGGTGCCCATCCGCGAATCAGGATCGATGCTGCCGCAGGCCGCCTGGGCCCCATGGGTGCAGGCTCGGCGCGAGCGTAAGCAGGTGTGGGTCTTGGGCGCTGCCGGTCAGGCGTTGGCGGCGGCGGGCCTGGCGGTCGTGGCGGCCACCGCGCAGGGATGGGTCGCGGGAGTGGGCGTGCTGGCCTTCCTGGCGGTCTTCGCGCTCGCCCGGTCGCTCAGCTCGATCGCGAGCAAGGATGTGCTGGGCCGCACGGTGCCCAAGGGGCAACGAGGCCAGATCAAGGGAGTGACCACCGTGGCATCGGCCGCCGTGGCCCTGACCCTGGGCCTGGCGCTGCGAGTATGGGGCGGCGACAACCTGGGGGCCGGGGTGCTGGCCGCGCTGCTCGGTGGCGCCGCGCTCGCCTGGGTGGCGGCGGCCGTCATCTACTCGACCATTCGTGAACCCGCCGGGGACGTCGTAACAGCCGATGCTGACCAACCCGGGTGGGTCGCCCAGGCCCGGGAACTGTGGCGGGACGATGCCGTGTTCCAGCGGTTCGTCGTCGCGCGGGCCCTGTTGCTGGTCGCGGCCCTCAGTCCTCCGTTCGTGGTCGGCCTGGGCATCCAGCAGGGCGCCTCCGGGCTGTCCTCGCTGGGTCTGTTCGTGATTGCACAGGGCATCGCGGGATTGGTGGGCGGGCGCCTGTTCGGCCGGCTCGCGGACAAGTCCTCCCGGCGGCTGATGATCGGCGCCTCCCTCGCATCCTCGGCAGTCATAGTCGCGTTCCTCGGGCTGCTCTTGGTTGCCGGCGTCGGCAAGGCGTACTGGCTCGCGCCCGCCACCTACTTGCTGCTGGCCCTGGCCCACGTGGGCGCACGGTTGTCCCGCAAGACCTACGTGGTGGACATCGCCGAAGGCGACCAGCGCACTCAGTACGTGGCGGTGTCCAACACGATGATGGGGGTGCTGCTGCTTGCCGTGGGCGCTCTCACCGCGGCCCTGGCGGTGCTGGGCAATGAGTTCGCGCTGTTGCTACTCGCGGTGTTGGGCGTTGCCGGAGCCGTGGTGGGCAGGGGACTGCCGGAAGCAACCAGCGCATCGGGCCGCCCCGAGCTGCGCTACTGAACGTCGAGCGACCGCAACGTCGGGAACT
>Ga0307486_1001335_pt1 | contig 19280 bp, 20 predicted proteins | sample CBIW02metaG_FD_203663 | JGI IMG/M metagenome (GOLD analysis project Ga0307486, IMG submission 203663) | Sea-ice brine microbial communities from Beaufort Sea near Barrow, Alaska, United States - CBIW 0.2 | ecosystem: Environmental > Aquatic > Marine > Coastal | place: USA: Alaska | collected...
CGGTCACTCATGCTCTACGTCAGGTCGGCATCGAGGTGTTCGAAGTCAACCGGCCCAACAGGTTTGATCGCAGAATCCGAGGCAAGACAGACGTCTTTGACGCTTACTCGGCTGCTGAGGCAGTGCTCTCCGGTCGCGCGACGGCCGCACCCAAAGGCAGTGACGGTCTTGTCGAATCGCTGCGGGTACTACGCACATCCAGGTCATCGGCACTGTCGGCCAGGACCGCGACGATCAACCAGATCAAGGGCTTGCTGGTCACTGCGCCCGAGCAGTTGCGTGCACGCTACCGGGGTATGTCGAACACGAAGTTGATCGCCTCACTGGCGGCGTCGCGACCGACCGTGACGCCGGTCACCACGACTGAAGCAACAGCTTACAGTTTGCGCTTACTGGCGCGACGTTGGCCCACTTTGACCGAGCAGGTCGAGGATCTCGCCGGACATCTGCAGCGGCTCCTGGACACCCATGCCCCTGCCCTGATGAGCGTGTTCGGTTGCGGGCGGGACACCGTCGCTCAATTGCTGATTACCGCCGGAGACAACCCAGCACGACTGCGGTCAGAAGCCGCATTCGCTGCACTAGCTGGCGCCTGCCCGATACCCGCGTCGTCGGGCAGAATGAACCGTCTACGGTTTGATGCCGCTTCCTTTCGAGTTTGGAAGGAAGATAGTCACCATGCCAAAGAGAATCCCGGAGGACACCAAGCAGCGAGCTGTGCGGCTTGTCCTCGATCATCTTGATGAATACCCGAACCTCAGCATTGCGTGTCAAACAGTCGCGGGCCGGCTTGGGTTCGGTCATGAATCGCTGCGCCGGTGGGTGCGTCAGGCCCAGGTCGACTCCGGCCAACGTGACGGACTGACGACGTCTGAGACCGAAGAGGTTCGCCGTCTTCGTCGTGAGAACCGCGAGCTGCGTGAGGCCAACGCGATCTTGAAGGACGCAGCGGTTTTCTTCGCGGGAGAACTCGACCCCCGGCGCCGCTGATCGTCGCTTTCATTGACGAGCAGCGCACTAAAGGTCGTGCGGTTGAGTCGATCTGCACCGTCCTGCGTGAGCAGGGCGTGCAGATTGCCGCACGAAGCTATCGAGCAATGCGGATGCGGCACGCCTCCGTTCGAGACCGCCAGGACGCAGTCGTAGTGGATCTGATGCTGTCCATCCAGGGAACTCCCGAGGGCATGTATGGCCGCCGCAAGATGACGTCCTGGCTGCGACGCCAGGGCCACGACGTCGGCGCGCGCCGCGTCGACCGCCTCATGGGCGATTTGGGTCTCAATGGCCGGGTGCGTGGCCGTGGAACGCGAACAACGGTGCCCGACAAGACCGCGACTCGTGCGCCCGATCTGTTGGACCGGGACTTCACCGCACCAGCTCCGAACCAGCGATGGGTTGCGGACTTCACCTATGTGCGGACCTGGGCCGGGTTCGCCTACGTCTCCTTCGTCATTGACTGCTACTCCCGCGCCATCGTCGGCTGGCATGCGTCAATGTCGAAAACAACCCCGCTGGTGACGACCGCACTGCGGATGGGACTGTGGCGGCGAGACCGCGCCGGACACCCCACGCCTGAGGGATTGATCCACCATTCGGACGCCGGTAGCCAGTTCACGTCGGTAGCTTTCGCGGAGACTCTCTCAATGGAGGGCATCGCGGCTTCCATTGGCTCGATTGGTGATGCCTACGACAATGCCCTGGCAGAGTCGACTATCGGCCTGTTCAAGAATGAAGCAATCCGCAGCGATTCACCGTTTCGAGGCGGGCCGCTACGCAAGCTCGACGACGTCGAATGGATCACCATGGACTGGGTCGATTGGTACAACCAACGACGCCTCCACTCCCGCCTCGGCGACGTGCCACCAGAAGAGTTCGAGGCCGCGTACTACGCTGGCCTTAACATGTCATCCCAACCGGCGATGGCACCCGCATAGGAGCGGCAAGAAACCGTAGACGGTTCAGATCCTCACGCTATCTAGGTGAGATGGTTCCGTACTATCCATGTGATTGATTTCAGGCTAAAAGGGATATTGATAATGGCAGGACCACTGAATGTTTCTACGAAGAGGAACCTAAATTTGCAAGGATTTGGGCAACTCAACGAGGAAGCCAAAGCCTGCTACGCGTTGCCGCTACGGTTCACGCCCGCAGTGGCTTCTATCTTGATTTTAATCGGATTGCTCTTGCAGTCGCCTATCTGGTTGGGGTCAATGGCGCTCGTTGCCTTGAGTGGGCGCTCTTGCCCAACGGCATGCTTATTGATCTGATTTACAACCTTGGCGTTCGCCACCTATTTCATGCTCCCCCGTTGCCATCCACGCCAAAGCCCCGACAGTTCTCTTACCTACTTTCCACCGTCTTCTTGGCGAGTTCAGCGGTGTCATTCCACTACGGGCTATGGGTGTTGGGGTTGGTCATCGGAGGCCTTGTGTTTTTGGCGGGCACGATCCTCAGCACTACGCTCTGGTGTCTCGGATCGTGGTATTACAGGAAGATTTTCAGGCGAGCATTGGTAGCCGTTAAGCAGCACACCTAAAAACCTGCTCCTCGAAGATGTAGGTGTGGTGGTGGTTAGTGTGCCTGACCTGACTACGTTTTGCCGTCTCGACGAGTTCGGTCTGGTCGCGGTGAGTCAGGACCTGACTCCTGGACAGGCGGTGATCGAGTGTCGTGTTGTTGACACCGATCCGTGGTGCCGTAGGTGCGGGGCTGAAGGTGTCACGCGTGACAGTGTGACCCGTCAGCTTGCGTATTTACCGTTCGGGCACGGGCCCACGACGCTGTCGGTGAGGGTCCGTCGCTACCGGTGCCCGCATTGCTTCTTGGTGTGGCGTCGGGAGAGCCGTCTAAAGTTTTTTGCCGTTCCTATGCGGGTGCCATCACCGGTTGGAATGCCATGGTGAGGCCAGCATCGTACGCAGGCTCACACTCGTCAGGGAGCACGTCGCCGAGGCGGCAATGGAGCCGTCGCCGATCGAACCGATCGATGCCGCGATAGCTTCAGGGGTGAGAGTCTCAGCAGAAACTACTGACGTGAACTGATTGGACTCAACCGGTCAGTGCAACACCATCATTATTTGTAGAGCTGTGGAATGGCGAAGATCGGTCGCCCGGGTTGCCGTCCGATAAGCGGTGCGATACGCCCATCAGGGCCGGGGGTTGCACCACGCAATTGGACGTAACCCGTGATGGCAACATCACTCACGTATCGTCGCTGGGTAGATAGAGTGACATAGGTATTGCTTGACACCCGCGCAACTAGGGAGGCGAGAGGGAATGTCATCCTACATCAGTGTCGCAGTCATGCTTGGGGTGGCGCTAGCAGGTATCAGAATTCTGTACCTGGTGGCAAGGGTCACGGCCGTATCGCGAGACCCGATCCAGGTCATGCCGTTCTTGTCTGGGTGGGAGCCCCGCGAGCATGCCCTCTCCCGATATCACGCCCGCTGGTACCCACTCACCCTCATCTTTCTGGCCTTCGATGTCGAGATGCTATTCATGTATCCATGGGCGGTTGTCGTGGTCAATGAGGGAGCCACAGCGATCATCGAGATGTTCGTCTTCCTCGGGCTACTCATGGTTGGTGTCGTCTGGGCATGGCGGGAAGGTTCTCTGCGATGGGTGTGACCTCGCAAATCGCGCGACTAGCTGCCACGGCTACGCACGTTCTGATTGTCGAGGTCCCCGGTTGGGGCGAAACACGCATACTGCTTGAGGCAGAGCTCACCCGTCGCGGCTGGACCCGTGCCCTCTCTCCGGCAGACGCCGACGTGCTCGCAATATGCGGGATTCCTGGAGAGGAACTAGGTTCAGCCTGTGACCGAATCTGGGATCAGCTTCCTGGACCGCGGACTCGAGTAAACCTGACTGCATCGGCCCGGATATCTGTCTCGCTCGATGCTGCCGTGGCGGACCTCGTCGATGATTCCCGGCAGCGCCACGATGCGGTATCCAGGTCTCTATCCGCAGTACCGGAACACTCTCAACCGGATGCAGTCGGCCACGAAGACCATGACGCACATGAGGCAGTTGCCGCCGATGCCGGTTCCGGGGCTGCGGGTCCTGACACGCACGAAGGCATGCAGATGACGGATAGTGCGGACGAAGCGGGCATGGATCACGGGGGCATGGAGATGCTAGTTCACGGCATTCCCCTCGCGAGCGGCGGTGAGGACCGAGATGGACTCGAGATGGATGTACTCACCGTGCCGCTTGGTCCGGTGTTATCGCATTGGCCAGCCGGGCTGGTCGTCGAGTGCGTGCTACAGGGCGATGTGATCGTCAGCGCAGAGGCCCGGATTCTTGCCGCAGCATCGGAATCAGCGAAACTCGGAACACCTAATGCGGAGGAGCCTCGGCAGACAATCATCCGGCTCTGCGACCAGGCGGCGCAGCTACTCGCGCTCGCGGGGTGGGGCTCTGCTGCGCGCAGTGCTTGCCGGTTCCGCGACGTCGCGGCTGGTGGCGTAGTCATCGCCGATCAGGCAGGGGCACTCGATCGGCTGCGTCGACGCGTGGAGCGTTCCGTTGTGCTGCGTTGGTCCCTCAAAGGGTTGACTGTGGATGTGGCGAGCGGGGACACCGATGCGCTCGCTGTGTCTGGTAATGAGCCGAGTGGTGACATCCGCCTTCGCTTGATTGGATGGTTGCGCGAGGCGACCGACCTTGCAGACACAGGGCAATTCCGGGTGCAGCCGCTGACGGACAGCGAGGCAGCGCAGGAGACGCAGAACCGCCTCACTACGCTGCCGGAACTACTCCGCGGGACGGATCTTGGAACGGCTCGGCTACTCATCGCGGGTCTCGGCCTCGACACCGCAGCCGTCGCTTCATACGAGATTTCCCCGCACGATGCCGATCACGGCGGCGCGACCCACGGCCATGCCGATCACGGCGGCGCGGCTGACAATGGAGCCGTTCATGGCTGACGCAATCGTGCAGGTCAGCCCTGCCTGGGCAGTGCTGGCCTCGCTCGGCCTGCTGCTATTTGCGCTCGCTGGAGCGGGGCTGAACGGTGCGCTCATGGCCCGATCCGTTGGTCGACCGTTTCTCTCGGGAGCGAGCGCACCGCTCGCCCAAGTAGCACGGCTGCTGAGACAGCGACGCCAGGTGACCGTCGCAGCGGACGTCCTGCTCTGGCGGATCGGCACAGGCGGCCTCGTGGTTGTCGCGCTTTTGAAGATCCTGATCATCCCGCTCGGTCCATGGACCCTCGCCGACCTCGACGTCGGTGTCGTGTGGTTCAACACGATGGATGTCATGATCTGGGCGCTATTCTGGCTTATCGGCTGGGGGGCAAACAGCGCGCACGCGCTCGTGGGAGGCTATCGTTTCCTCGCGCTCGCGGCGGCCTACGAGCTACCGCTGATGTTCGCACTCATCGCGCCAGCAGTCGCGGCGCAAAGTCTGAGAGTTGGCGACGTTGTCTTAGCTCAACAGGACCTGTGGTTCGTGATATGGATGCCGATCGCCTTTGCCATTTTTTGTGCCAGTGTGATCGCGTTCTCGAGCTGGGGGCCGTTCGGCGCCGCAGTGGGGCGGGACATTTCCGGCGGACTACTCACCGACGTTTCCGGCATCGACCGGCTGCTCATCCTCACCGGCCGCTACGCGGTGCTTACCGCAGGTGCCGCGTTCGCCGTTCCGCTCTTCCTCGGTGGTGGAGCGGGTCCGCTGCTGCCCGCCTGGCTGTGGACAATTGTCAAGACTGCGCTCGTGCTCGCTGCCTTCATCGCGATCCGTCACCGAGTGCCTACGATCCGGCCAGACCGGTTTGCTGAGGTTGCCTGGATCATCGTGTTGCCGGCGGCACTTCTGCAGGTTCTCATTGTTGCGATCGTCGCGACCATCACACAGGGGAGCTGACTTTGCTGATTGACATCCTGTACTGGGCGCTCGCGGTTGTGTCCGTCGCCTCCGGTGTCGCCGTCTTCGTGGTCAATTCAATGGCGCGGGCAACCTACGCCCTGGCGGTCTCGTTCATCGCTGTCGGGGTCATGCTCGTGATGGTCGGCCTAGAGTACATCGGCATCATCACGATTCTCATGATGGTCATGGAGATGGCAATCATGGCCGTTTACATGGTGATGTACATGGGGATGAATCCCGCCCTCATGCCTATGGATATGACGCACAACAAACACTGGTCGGCGGTTTTGGCAGCAGGAACATTCGTGCTGCTCGCCGCAGGTACTCTCCTTATCCCGTGGCCCTCACGTGTCGGTGCACCCGCAGCTGACGTCACCGCCTCCCTCGGCGAGGCGATCATGGGCTCGAAAATGCTGGTGATGCTCTTCATCAGCCCCGTACTGTTTGCCACGATCATCGCTGGGCTCGTGATTGCAAATCCGCGTGGGCGTTACGACCGCTGGGGCGACGACCTGAAACGCGACACACCCGCCGATCCGATGCAAGGGGGGCTCGGCCAATGACCCTCGAAGCCGTTCTTCTTGTCGCCGCCGCGCTATTCTGCGTTGGCCTGTACGGTGCACTGTCCCAACAGGTGGTCGTGATGGTCATGATGGGACTCGAGTTGATGCTCAACGGCGTCATTCTCGCGGCCGGAGCCTTCTGGTGGTTCCTCGCGCCAGCGCCGGACGGCCAAGTGCTACTACTCGTCGTCATCGCTGCGATGACCGTTGAGATGGCGATGGGTTTCGCTGTGGCAACCCTGCTGCATCGTTCCCGCGGATCAGATATGACCGACTCGGCGACGGAGCTTTCCGGATGAGCGTGCTCGCGCTTGCCCTCATCGTGCTGCTGCCCGCAGCGTCCGGAATTTCGCTCTGCCTCGCTGGACCACGTGCACGGGCAGCCGCCATCCCGGTCTCGCTTACGACCGCGACCGTCACGGCCGCGCTCTCTATCGTCGTCGCCGTCACCCGTCCCACGCTCGAGATCCCGTTCATCGCGGGCGCGCCGGTCGGACTCGCTGTCGACGGTCTCTCCGCCTTGGTGCTTCCTGTCGTCGCGATCGTGACTCTGCTCGTGCTGATCTTTGCGTCCGCCGAGGGAACGGAGTCGCCGCAACGCTTCCACGGGCTCATGCTGATTTTCGCCGCCGCGGTCGCGGTGACTGTGACCGCGACCACGCTCCCGGCGCTGCTGTTCGCGTGGGAGATCATGGGGGCGATGTCCTGGGCACTAATCGGCTTCCAGTGGCGGGATGACCGGAGGGTACAGGCGGGACTCGTCGCCTTCACGATGACGAGGGCGGGCGATCTTGGCCTCTACCTCGCCGCGGGCGCGGCGCTGATGGGCGGCGCAGGTCTCGCTCTCGCCGATCTGCCCGCTGCGTCTTCTCCCTGGCGAGACGTCATCGCCGCAGGCATCGTCGCAGCCGCCCTCGGCAAGGCCGCGCAACTACCGTTCAGCTCGTGGCTGTCACGCGCGATGGACGGGCCGAGCACGGTGAGCGCACTGCTGCACTCGGCCGCAATGGTTGCGATGGGCGGATACCTCCTCCTGCGCGTGGCACCGCTCCTTGATGCGACCAGCTGGGCGGGCACTACCGTGGCGTGGATCGGAGCGCTCACCGCGCTGCTGCTCGGCGCGGTCGCTGTCGCCCAACGCGACCTCAAGCAGCTGCTCGCTGCCTCGACTGCAGCCCAACTGGGATTTGTCGTTCTGGCGGCCGGGGTGGGTTCAATTGCCGGTGGCGCGGGCTACCTCGTCGCGCACGCCTCCACTAAAGCACTACTCTTCCTCGTCGCAGGCGCGTGGCTCGCTGCTTTGGGCACCAAGCAGCTTTCGGCTCTCCGCGGCGCCGCTCGGCGGTGGCCACTCGTCGGCATACTGTTCACCGTCGGCGCGCTGTCGCTCGCGGGTATCGCGCCGCTGTCGCTCTGGGCTCTCAAGGACGAACTGCTTGCCGTCGCCCTAGAGACGAGCCCCGCGCTCTACATCGTCGGTCTCACCGCTGCGGCGCTCTCTGCGATCTACCCCGGCAAAGCGCTCTTCATCGTATGGGGAAAAACGGATGATACGGCCGAAGCCGGATATGACGACGAACAACCCGGCACGCGCCACATCGGACGGTCGGAACGTGTTCCGCTCGTGGTACTTGCGACCGGTGCCGCACTACTCGGCACACTGGCACTGCCGGCGGTGAGTGAGCGGCTGAAAGCGATGCTGGGCGAGGCCGGCACTGCGACACCGAGTGTGTTCGAGTTTGCCGGTTCGGCGTTGCTCGCGCTCACGATGCTTGCTGTCGTCGCGATCCGACTGCGGCGCGGTTTGCCGCAGCCAGCGTGGGCTGTGAACTGGCTTGGTCTCGAGAAAGCCATACACATCGTCATCGTGCGGCCGACGCTCGTGCTCAGCGAGGCCCTCGCAAGATTCGACGACGACATCCTCGACCGCGGTCTGCATCGGACCGCACGGGCTGGCGTTGTCACGAGTTCCCGTGCGGCGCGAGTTGACGAACGGGGCGTCGATGGCGCCGTCGAGGGTCTGGCAAGCCAGCTGCGAGGACTCGGCACGCTCGCCAGACGCCCGCAGACGGGCAAGATTCACCAGTACTACGTCCAGATCTCCATCTCCCTGGCTGCCGTCTTCGCCCTGATCGTTCTCGTGAGGTAATCCATGCTCAGCGTCGTCGTCTTCCTCCCCCTACTTGCCGCGATCGTGCTTGCAGCCGTGCCCCGCATCACTGGTGCCGCAGCCCGCTGGATCTGGCTTGTCGTCACGCTCCTCGACCTCGCCCTGGTGGTCGGCCTTTGGTTGGTCTACCGTGACCCGGGCGCAGGGAACTTAGCCTTCGAGGAGCAGGTGCCGTGGATACCAAACGTCGGCAGTTCCTATCACCTTGGCGTCGACGGATTGTCGCTGCCGCTCGTTGCGCTCACCTCGCTCATCTTTCTCGTCTGCGCCGTCTTCGCGCTACGCGATACCGACAGACCCCGTTCGCAGGCCTCCCTCTTCCTGTTCCTCCAGACGTCAAGCCTCGGCGTCTTCGTGGCGCAAGACCTCATCCTCTTTTTTGTCTTCTTCGACCTCTCGATCGTCGGCATGTACTTCGTGATCGCCGGTTGGGGACACGGCAATGCCGCCCGGTCAGCATTGAAATTTTTCCTCTACACCTTCCTCGGTTCGCTCGCATTGCTCCTCGGGTTTATCGGGCTCTACCTCGGCTCCGAAGCGAAGACCTTCAACATGGTCGAACTCGCGAGCAACCCTCCCTTCGGCGGCCAGCCGGTGGTCGGCGGTCTCGTGCTCGCAGCTGTGTTCATCGGTCTCGCCATCAAGACGCCGACGTTCCCATTCCACACCTGGCTTCCGCCTGCCCACACGGATGCTCCGGCGATCGGCTCGGTTGTGCTGGCGAGCATCCTACTCAAGATGGGCACCTACGGTTTCGTGCGCATCGCCATGCCCATGCTGCCTGATGCATGGCGAGACTGGGCATGGTTCATCGTCGTGATCGGCGTCGTCTCGGTGCTCTACGGAGCACTCGTTGCGCTCGCCCAAACCGACTTCAAACGGATGATCGCCTACACCTCGGTCAATCACATGGGGTACGTCATCCTCGCGATCGGCGCCGCGGGCGTCGTGAGCGACAATGCAGCTCAGGCGAGGGAGGTCGCGATCACCGGCGCCGTCGTGCAAATGGTGAGCCACGGTCTCATCACCGGTGCACTGTTCCTCCTCGCGGGGGTGCTCTACGACCGCAAGGGCAGCTACGACATCGGCTCCTACGGTGGACTCGCGGCCCCGGCGCCTCGCTACGCCGCCTTCTTCGTGATCGCGGCGTTCGCTTCCCTTGGGCTCCCCGGCTTCAGCGGTTTCATCGCCGAATTCCAGATCTTCGCTGGCAGCATCGGACCTGTTCCGTTGACCGCACTCGCCCTTCCGGGCATCCTGATCACAGCTGCGCTCTTCCTGCGGGCACTGCAGCGGATGCTCACGGGCCAGACACGGGGGCTATCCAGTGGGTTCCGCGACCTCGACAGGAGGGAGATCCTTGCGATAGCGCCGTTACTACTCCTCGCCGTGATCATCGGGATCGTGCCGCGTTTCCTGCTGGATGTCATCGAGCCCGCGTCAGCCGTCGTCATCGACCTCGTCAGCAGGTAGGGTTCCCGTGAATATGCAACAGAATGCGCTAGCGCTGCTGCCGGAGATCCTGGTTCTTGCGGGTGCGGTGACCGTGCTGCTCGCGGGGTCGTTCCTTCCCAGAGACCGGCAGTGGGTGACGCGAGCCGCCGCGATCATCGCGCTACTGCTGGCCGCCGCGGCGGCAATAGTCGGAATGGCCTCCCCCGCCATGACGATCTTTGAGGGCGGCTTCGCGGTGGACGTCGCGACCGGGGCGGCGCGGATCATCATTCCGCTCGCCACGATCCTGGTGCTGTTACTCGGCGTGGAGGAGCTCGGCGGAAGCCCCCGGGAAAGCGAGACATACTCGCTGATGATGCTCGCCGCCCTCGGCGCCCTCGCAATGGCGGGAGCCAATGATCTTCTTGTGCTCGCTCCGGGCTATCTGCTTGCGAGCATCCCGCTCTACGCCCTCGTCGGAATGAGCAGGTCGCCCGGGGCGGCCGAGGCCGCCCTCAAGACCTACTTGATCGGGGCGCTTATGGGCATCGCAATGTTGCTCGGGGTGACCATCCTGTTCGGAATCGGAGGGAGCACCTCGTATAGCGAACTGCGGGTGACGCTCGGTAGTGCCCCGCCCGCGGCCGTCCTTGCCGGGATCGTCGGGGTGATGGCGGGGCTGATGTTCAAGGCCGGCGGGGTGCCTGGGCATTTCTGGGTGCCTGACGCGACGCAGGCATCCGGAACAGCGGTTGCAGCGTTCCTCACGTCGATTCCCAAACTCGGCGCACTCATCGCTGCCTATCGCATTCTTGAACTGCTTCCCAGCACCGTGAACTGGCCTTTGCTGGTCGCGATCCTCGCCACCGCGAGCATGACACTGGGCAACCTTGCTGCATTCTGGCAGAGCGATGTGAAACGACTTTTAGGCTGGTCAACGGTAAGCCAGGTTGGCTATCTCCTGCTGCCGGTGGCAGTCGCAGGGCGGGCGGATATTGCCCTGCCTTCCCTGTTGCTTTACCTCGCAGGCTACGCCGTATCGAACATCACTGCCTTCGCGGTCATTGCCGCACTTCCGGCGCGGCGCTCGATCGAGGACTACCGTGGTGTCGCGGCCGCACACCCTTGGCTCGCTGGAGCTCTCGTTGTGAGCCTGCTCGCACTTGTCGGTACGCCGCCGACTGCTGTTTTCGTCGGAAAGCTCACCACCTTCACCGCGGCGTGGGACGGTGGCCTCGCCTGGCTCGTGGTCGTCGCCGCGATCAACACTGTCGCAAGCCTGTTTTACTACCTCCGCTGGCTCGCGCCGATGTTCGCGCGGGTGGGGGCAGAGGTAGGTGCACCTGCACCTGGGCGCCCATGGGCTTCTCGGACCGCCGTCATGGGGGCACTTGTCATTCTCATCATCGGGATCGCCGCAGGCCCAGTTCTCGCAGCGTTTGGTACGCCGCTCGTGGGGTGAGCCGATCGGTGCCGACGCACAGAGAGCTGGAACACAATGGTCGCCTAGCCTTGCGTCATGTCCTCCTCCCAAGTGTTCCGCGCATTAGCTCAGTCCTGTCACCCCATTCCCTCGGTAGCCGTCACGGCAATCAGTGCTGGGTTGGCGGTACTCGCAGACCTCCCCCTCGGCCGCGGGGCTGTTGTGACGGGGGCTGTCTTCACCGGGCAACTATCAATTGGCTGGTCCAACGACTACCTCGACGCAGAGCGGGACCGGGCGGCACTTCGGCGCGACAAACCCTTCGCGACCGGTGCAATAAGGCCCCGCGTCGCCGGTATCGCCGCCATCGTTGCTTTCATGTCGACAGTCGCATTGTCCGCGACAGTTGGCTGGCCCGGCGGTGTGGTTTTACTCATCACCGTGCTAACTGCCTGGGCCTATAACCTAGGCCTGAAGGCAACGATCCTCTCGTGGCTGCCGTACGCCATCGCCTTCGGGCTGTCCCCCGCTGTCGTGACGCTGTCGGCGTTAACGCCACGGTGGCCACCCGCGTGGGTGGTGATCGCAGGTGCACTGCTTGGCGTTGCCGCCCACCTAGCGAACGTACTCCCGGACTTGGGCGATGACGTCGCGACAGGGATCCGCGGGTTGCCCCACAGGATCGGTGCCAGGGCCACCGCGTTGACAGCGGCTGCAGTTCTGTTCACCGCGTCCGCGGTCATCCTTGTCGGTCCAGCAAGTCAACCTGCTATATGGCGTTGGGGCCTGTTCGTCGCAACAGTTCTAGTGACCGGCGCTTCCGCCCGACTCGCCTACCGCAACCCGTCTTCGCGAAGATTTTTCGGGTCGATCATCATGATCGCCGCGCTCGATGTGATCTCGTTCGGGTTCTCGGGCATCCGTCTATGAGCGGAGCCGGGAACCCTACCTTGCCCAAAGACATCGGCAGCCGGGGTTAGCTTCCCAACGCAAAAATACGATCGGACCGTGCTTGCCGGGCTGTTGCGAGGCTGGTCAGTTGAGACTCCAAGCACGAGGTGTTGGATTCCGTGGCGGGCGGGTGCTTGCGCGCCACATACCCCCTGCGAACGGCCCTTTCCCGGGCGCTACTTTGCGTCGCTCATCAATCCCGGTCCGAATTATTCTTGACTTGCGGCAGGTGCAATCAGCGGCCGGCCATCGGCTTCCCAGGCGATCATGCCTCCACCCAACTCCACCACGTCCACGTAGCCCATTCCTACGATGGTGTCGACCGCAATCTCGCTCATCCCCCCGGACCTGCAATACACCGCAATCGCAGTCGTGGGGTCTTGCGGTAGTTCCGCAGCGCGCTCCTCGAGTTGGTCGAACGGGATGCTGGCATCGGTGCCCTCAATCCCACCTTCGTCGGGAGTGTGCACATTGATGACGAACCGGTCGCCACTGGCAACCTCAGCAGCGAAGGCCTCGGGTTCGAGTTGGCGGGCAACTGAGGCAGAGTCGGTCGGAGTGACTACTTGGGGTGTGTCCGATGCACAACCGGCCAGGAGTAGCACTGCCACCGTCACGGTTGTGGTCGAGTACAGCAGTCGACGTGCAGCATTCATGGGCAGCAGCCTACACGGTTGTGGTGCGGCGTTCCCTTTGCGACTGACTGTGCAGAGTTTGTTCCTGTGCAGGGCGTGATGTGCCAGTTGCGAGTCCGCCAAGGGTGACGAACCCGAAGCGACAGAATAATTGTCTGGGTGAGGTACGTGGGTTTGATACTCACCGAGACCCCGTGTACACAGGACGGAGCGTCGGTTACCGGGCGTCTATGGCTAAGGGGACATTTTGCGCATTGCCTTACGAGTGATTCTTGCCGCCGCCATCGCCGGCGCATACGCACTAGTGACCGGCTTTCTCTCTCTGCGCGCCGAGTTCCTCCAGGGCGGTCTGTGGATCGGATGGACCATGGAAGGTGCCCTTGTCGGCGGCGGCCCACAATTCCCACTTCTGCACTTCGCCGGGATTGCGCTACTCAGTGGGCTGTGCACGGTCTACATTCTGAGCAGATTGCGCCGCAGGGGTATTAGTGGCTACGCCGAGGCAATTGCCTTCGTCGCTGTGCTCCTCGCGCTGGTCGTGTGGGGGGTCCTCAACTACGAACTTTCGGGCCTCCAGACGCTTGACCTGACAACCGCCCTCACGTTGCAGTACGCCTCTCTCAGCCCAGCACTGCACACCGTTGCCGCCCTGGTGGCCATTGTCGCTATGGGTCAGGCGGTCCGCGGCCTGGGTGTCACTATCAAAAAGCGCCGGTCAGCCGATGCTGGGGCCGATAGCGCCGCTTAAGAAGCGCGCTCCGGGCGGCGTGGGCGCCGCGCTTGTTTTGGTCGGGCCCATCCGGCTCAGTGCGCCAATTGCTGCACGGCCGCGTCGAACACCCGCGGCAGGCATACTGCCAACGGGACGATGCGCTGGGCAAGCAATGGTTGGCGCCTGGACCAAAGCAACGAAGAGGTGATGGTGCGGTAGCGCCACGATGCGGCGCGCCACCGCCGTTCGTAGGAGGCAGGATCGTCCGCGACAACGCAGTCCACTAGCGCCCGGGCGCTGGCTAAAGCTATCGCGATGCCCTCTCCGGTGAGGGCATCGACGTAGCCTGCGGCGTCCCCCACCAGCAGCACTCTGCCAACCACTCGGGCCGATGCGCTCTGCCGTAATGGACCGGCGCCCAACACCGCTGTGGCCCCGGCATCGGGCAGCCGGTCAAGCAGCGCGGGAAAGTCAACCAATTGTTGATCGAAAGGAGCTTGCACGCTGGAAAGTACCGCGACGCCGACCAGCCCCGGCCCCACCGGAGTGACGTAGGCCTCCGACAACGACGCCCAATGCACCTCGACCAAATCGGTCCATGGAGCCACCGAAAAATGGCGCCGGGTCCCCCACCGCTTAGCGGTCGTCGACTTGGCAGCCCGATCCAGGCCCAGCTGACGACGTATCGGGGAGTGAAGTCCATCTGCCACGGCCAGATAGCGCGCGCGTCGGCCGTCAACGCTCACCCCGTCAGCGTCTTGGCGTATGTTCCGCGCGCGCCCGGACACAATCGCCACCTCCGCCGCCCGGGCTGCATCCATTAGCGCTGCTTGCAAGGTGGTTCGGCGCACGCCCAAGCCAGTTCCTTGCCGGAAGCTGGCGTCCACGGCGCGGCGCCCATCGGTGTAGCGGATGCCGCGGATCACGTGCCCCTGCGGGTCGACCCCGAGTTCGCGTAGGCCACGCACGGCGGCGGGCATCAGGCCCTCACCGCAGGCTTTGTCAATGGGCCCGCGACGGGGCTCGATTACTACTGTGCGCAGTCCAGCCCGCGCAGCGTACAAGGCGGTGGCGAGCCCGGCTGGTCCGCCTCCAGCGACGATGAGGTCGACGTCCCTCACGGGGACTGCGCGGTTGACGGCGCCGGGGCCTCAGCCAGAGCTTGCGCCAACGCTGTGTTCTCCGCCCGGATCCGCACCCACAGCAAACCGGAGTTTATAACCGTGAATGCGGTCGCGGTGATCCAAGCGGAGTGAACCAGTGGCAGCGCGATGCCTTCCAGCACCACGGCAACGTAGTTGGGATGGCTGAACCATCGGTACGGTCCGCGCTGCACGAGCGCCATTCCGGGCACAACGATGATCCGAGTGTTCCAGCGAGGGCCGAGCACCGCGATGCACCACCACCGCAAGGCCTGCGCCCCAAAGACGACAACGAGCATCGGCCAACCCAGCGCTGGGAGGAATTCACGGTGCGATGCCTCGATGAGACTGGCGGCGAGCAGTGCTGTGTGGAGTACCACCATAAATGGGTAGTGACCAAAACCGTACTCGCGGCCCCCACGGGCCTTCGCCCACGCTAGGTTGCGTTTCGCAACGATGAGTTCGGCCAGTCTCTCGAGGGCTACTACCGCAACTAGTGCAACATATAAGGGCATCATGAATTCACCATTCGAGCAGGACAAGTTCGGAACAGAAGCCCGGTCCCATCGCCATCAATACCCCGGGGGACCCTGCTTTGGGGGAACCTCGGTCGAGGGTGTCGCGCAGAACGTGCAGAACCGAGGAGGAGGAGAGGTTGCCGACTTGGTCGAGCGAACGCCTCGTGAACTCCAATGGATTCCCTCCCAGGCCAAGTACGGCCTCGATGGAATCGATCACTTTGGGCCCGCCCGTATGGGATACCCACGTTCCGATGTCTTCGGCTCGGAGCGAATGCGTGCCCAAGAACGATCGGATATCGTCCCCTAGATACTGCTGCACAATGTCCGGCACCTGTGCGTCGAGAACGATTTTCAGGCCGTTAGCCCCGACGTCCCAGCCCATAATCCGCTCGGTGTCCGGGTAGAGGTGGCTTCGAGAGTCAATCACACGCGGGCCGGATTCTGACCGGTTCGCGCCCACCGCCACCACGGCAGCGGCACCGTCGCCGAACAGTCCACTAGCGACCATGTTGGCAACAGACTGATCGTCGCGCTGCAGCGTCAGCGAGCACAGCTCCACCGAGATCAACGCCGCAGTGTGGTCCGGGCGGCCGATCAGGTAGTCGTGCAATAGCGCAATTCCCGCAGCCCCGGCTACGCAACCCAGCCCGAACAGCGGTATGCGCTTGACGTCGGAGCGCAGGCCCACAGTTTGCGCGATGCGAGCCTCGATCGAGGGCACCGCAACGCCAGTGACGGTGGTCGAGATGACGACGTCTAGCTCATCAGGGGCGATACCGGCGCGCTCCAATGCGCCGGTCAGCGCGGCGGCGCCCAGCTGGACAGCGTGGGCGATGAACAGGTCGTTGGACTCCCCGAAGCCGGTGAGCGTGGCGTACTGCTCCAGCGGGAGGACGGTGTGTCGATAGCTCACGTCCGAATTGCCGTGTAGCCGTGCAAGCAGGGCGCGGTTGCCGTCCGGTCCCAGGCACACCTCAGCCAACGCCTCGGTCAACTCCGCTTGTGTATAGCGGTGCGGCGGTAACACTGCGTGTACGCCAGCCAAGGTGCTCAAGATCGGTTCCTCCTAGGGTCGTGAGATTGCAAGACTAGCCGGTGCTCTTCATGATTGGCGCGCGAGGCGTCGCGAATAGGACCGCCAACGGCCGGCCAAGGTGTGGCTGCCAAGATTTCGATCTGCCACCCCTCGACCGCCCAGGCTCCTGAGGAACTCGCCGACGTTCACGGCATGCACCAGTAAACTGTGATGGCGTCCTGGCCCAGCGCGGTCCGGGCCGGGCCGGGCCAGGGCGGGGCAACGACTGAGGGATAACTGGGCACGAGAGAGGTTGCTGATGGGTATTTTCCTGACCGTGGCAGGGATTGCGGTACTCACGATCGGACTGTTGGACATGTTCCATACCTTGTTGCACCCCAGTGGCAAGGGTCTCCTGAGCGGTCTGGTGCTGTCGGGGGTATGGCGGGTCTCGAAAACGACTGGTCATCGCCTGAGCTCGGCGGTGGGACCGGCAGCCATGGTGACCGCGATCCTGCTGTGGGTGGCCCTCCAGGGAGTCGGGTGGGCGCTGATCTACTTTCCGCACGTGCCGGATGGGTTCCTGTACTCGTCCGGGATTAACCCGGCCGCCTACCCTGACTTCACTGAGGCTCTGTACATCTCGTTCGTGAACTTGGCTACTCTGGGGTTCGGAGACGTAGTGCCCACGGACCCGTGGATTCGTCTTGCTTCCCCGCTAGAGGCGCTGACTGGGTTCGCACTGCTCACTGCAGCCATGACTTGGTTCACCCAGGTGTACCCGCCGCTGTCACGGCGCCGGACACTGGCCCTGCAGTTGAACGACCTGGCCGAGACCGACTACGCAGAGGAAATCGCTACGGTGAACGGCGTCACGGCCTCCCGAGTGATCGACAACCTCGCCTCCGAGATCAGGAAGGTCCAGGTGGACTTCATCCAGCACACCGAGGGTTTCTACTTCCTGGAGCAGAACCCCAACCTTTCCCTGGCCCGGCAGCTGCCTTACGCGCTGCGGTTGCGTGACACCGCCTGGGACTCTCCCGATGCGGTGGTGCATTCAAGCGCCCAGCAGCTGTCCCTGGCCCTGGAGCAACTTGCGACCACCCTGAGCAACACATTCTTGAACACCGGGCAGCGCCCAGCCGAAGTCTTCGCCGCCTACGCCGCCGAACATAGACAACAGCCAAGGGGATGAAAATCCTTGCCCACACGGACCCGAAAGCGCCGCAGTGGGACACAGGCAAAGGACCCAGCAGTACGGGTCCAGGCACTTCTGAATTGCTACCCAAAAGTTGGACCGTAAATTCAGTGCCGAGAAGAACGATTCAGCCATGTCGCGGGATCTGTCCTGCGCAGCCGTGAAATCCCACTTCGCACACCTGTAAAGTAACGTCCTCGACTGCCGTTCCTGCACCACCAGAGACGAACTGCAACTCGCGATGATCTCCAGGATCGAACGCGCCCACCACCGTCGCAGGCGCCAACAGCGATTCGGCCAATTGAGGCCCATCGAATCCGAGACCATCATGACCACTTCCGCGACTACCACCTCAAGATAAAGCAAAGCCTCTCCCGAAGGAGGGGCTAAGTGTCAGAAATGTCGGGACACATCTGTCAGACATGTCCCGAGACATCTGTAAACGATGTCCCGAGACATCACACGGTCGGGCTGACAGTGTCTGATGTCACGACTTATCTGACAGGTGTGTCGGGACATATCTGACAGTGATGATGATGGATGACAGATGCGGATAAGCAGCAGGTAATTGTGTTGGCAGTCGTCGAGGCCGGTATGTCCGTCACGGAAGCAGCCCTCCGCTTCGGAGTCTCCAGAGACTCCATCCATCGTTGGCTACGGGTCTTCCACACCAGCGGGCTCGGCGCTGTGGGCCCGCAATCCAGAGCCCCTCACACGTCTCCCCACGCCACCCCACCAGCAGTGCGAACCAGGGTCCTGCAACTACGCACCACCTTGAAGCACGACGGCCTAGACGCGGGGGCAGAGTCCATCCACGACCGCCTCACCCATGAATACGACAACCCTCCGTCGGTATCAACAATCTGGCGGATCCTGAAAGCAGGCGGCACGGTCACACCCCAACCCCACAAACGTCCCCGATCCTCGTGGATCCGTTTCGAGTCCCCCGCCCCCAACGGCTGTTGGCAATCCGACATGACCCACTGGCACCTCACCAACGGTCGCGGGATCGAGATCATCACCTGGCTCGACGACCATTCCCGCATGGTCTTATCCATCAGCGCCCACCCAGCCGTGACCGGACGCATCGTCACCGAAACCTTCCTAGCCACCACCAAAGCACATGGACTACCAGCGTCAACGCTGACAGATAACGGCATGATCTTCACCACCCGGTTCGCCCGCGGCAATGGCGGGCCCAACCACTTCGAACACGTCATCAAGTCCTATGGCATCACCCAAAAAAACGGGCACCCCGGCCATCCGCAAACCCAAGGCAAGATCGAACGCTTCCACCAAACCCTCAAAAAATGGCTCGCCGCCAGGCCCGCAGCCGACACCCTGGACGCGCTCCAAGAACAGCTGACCGCGTTCCAACACGTCTACAACCACGAGCGCCCCCACCGCTCGCTCGGACGACGCACCCCGGCGGCCGCCTACAGCGCACTACCCAAAACCGGGCCCACCATCGAGCTGTTGGAACGCCACTGGCGCGTCCGCCACGACACCGTCGACAAAGCAGGGTTAGCGGCATAAAAGTGTGTCCGCTGAGGGTGTGTTCTGCCTGGTGGCTAGGCGTTTTCGGGCCCTTGTTATGCCATTGGAGGCATGACTGGAGCCGGTAGTGGACATTCGGGATCATGCGTGC
>Ga0307486_1001336_pt1 | contig 19279 bp, 7 predicted proteins | sample CBIW02metaG_FD_203663 | JGI IMG/M metagenome (GOLD analysis project Ga0307486, IMG submission 203663) | Sea-ice brine microbial communities from Beaufort Sea near Barrow, Alaska, United States - CBIW 0.2 | ecosystem: Environmental > Aquatic > Marine > Coastal | place: USA: Alaska | collected...
ATCACTGGGTCGCTTTCGGTGAGCCTGCTACTCCGGCCGAAGGCGTAGCTCTCGATATACTTCGTGACCTTCTCCCAGACGCCGCCGGTATCACGCACGCCTGGGCCAACCTCACGTTCGTCAGCGATGATGGGCGCACGGACGAGATCGATGTTCTTCTCCTCACCAAGACCGGTCTTTTCCTTGTTGAGCTCAAGGGCTGGCACGGCGCCATCACGGGCACGGGTGGCACCTGGGTTCATAACAATGGGCGCGTCACCCGCTCCGCCCGCAATCCTTACATCTTGGTCGACCAAAAAGCACGACGTCTTTCTTCTCTGCTCAAGACAACAGCAAATACGATTCCCGGCAAGCCAGCGATCCCTTTCATCCGTTCACTTGTTGTCTTGCACGGCCGTGATTCGCGAATCAGCTTGGACGAGGCCGGGCAGGCGGGAGTCTGGGCGCTAGACGGTTACAACGTGGAGGGTCTCGGCCAGGGGCGTCTGTTCAGCGACTTTTTGAAATTGCCCGCGCATGACGAGCGCTCCGTCATCGATGGTCCGCGCGCCAATGCACTCCGAAAAGTTGCCGCCGAAGCCGGTTTCAGCGCGATCCCGGTTGTTCGTATGGCCGGAATCTACTCTTTGGAGAAGACCGATCCCATCGGTGAAGGCGAGGGATGGCAAGACGTTCTCGCCGCGCACCCGACTCTTCCGCTCAAGCGGCGCGTGCGGCTCTTCAACGTTCCGCGCGGGGCCTCGACCGAAACCCGCACCGAGATCGAGCGCAATGCCAAGCGTGAGGTGATGCTCACGAGTGGTTTCACTCACCCCGGCATCACGGTGCCCACGGAATACGTGGATGCGAATTCCGGACCAGCCCTGGTTTTTAACTACGAACCGGATGCCATTTCCCTCGACGCGTTTATGGCCAGCGACGGCTCCAACTTCGCTTTGACGGATCGCATCGTGCTCATTCGCAAGATCGCGGAGGTGCTCCGCTACGCCCACGGTCGAAGTCTGGTGCACCGCACGCTGACCCCGCGGCAGGTGTTCGTTACTCGCGAAAACGCGTCCATCTCGGTTTCTATTCGGGACTGGATGAGCGGAAAGAAGCGCGCGGGCACGTCGATGACAACGCAAACCATCATGTCGGGGGGCGCCACCGATGTCAGCACCTTGATCGATGCGGAGAGCTGGAACTACCTCGCTCCCGAGACCCTCCAAGGAAACTCCACTGCACCGATCATCCCCCTCGATGTCTACGGCATGGGGGTCCTTTCCTACCTGATTTTGACCGGGCGCCCGCCGGTCTCAACCTTTACGGAGCAGCAGAACCGCTTCGCCGATTCGGACTCCTTCAATCCTCTCGCCGTCAGCCCCGAACTCCCCGAAGCCTTCTCGGCGCTCGTGGAGCGCGCGACGCGATTCGTCGAAGCAGATCGCACCGCCAGCATCGAGGTCTTTCTGGCCGAGCTAGACGCGGCCGTCGGAGAATTCACTCAACGCTCCGAGACCGATGAACGGCCAGTGGCTGCCGATCCCTTGGATGCCGAAACCGGCGCCGAACTCGCCCATCGCTTTGACGTGCTCGGCCGCCGCGGATCGGGTTCTACCGGCATCGCCCTTCACGTTGACGACTACGTTACGACCCGCGTCGGGCTGATCCTCAAACTGGCGCGCGACGATGCTGCGGCGAGCAGAATGAGCGTCGAAGCAGATTCACTGCGCTCGCTCGACCACCCCCGCATCGTTCGCTTGGTCGAAGGGCCCATCGATGTAGACGGCCGCACCGGAATTCTCATGACGGATGCCGGGCGGGAGACCCTCGCGGACCGACTGCAGACCGAAGGCCGCTCGACCATCGAGCAACTGGAACAGTATGGCGACGACCTCTTCGAGGCCATGCGTTACCTCGAAGATCAGGGTGTCTTTCATCGGGACATTAAGCCCGCCAACTTGGCGGTTTCCCCCGACCCCACCAGTCGCAAACCGCGCTTGACCCTGTTTGATTTCTCCCTCGCCCGCGAGCCACTGACAAATATCACCTCGGGGTCGCGGCCCTACCTTGACCCGTACCTCGGGCAGGGTCGTCGGCGGCAATACGACCGTGCGGCCGAACTCTATGCCGTGGCCGTCACCCTGTTTGAAATGGCCGCGGCCACCCCGCCCTGGTGGGAGAACGGGGAATCGGCGCCGCTCAATGCTGCTGACCGCGTCGTGCTCATGGAGAGCACCTTCGAAAAGACCGTGGCCGCACCGCTCGTCACGTTCTTCTCCACGGCGCTGGCAGCCGATACCGCGAACCGTTTCACGAATGCCACGGACATGTCCGTAGCCTGGCGGCAGGTTTTTTCTACTTTGGCCGGCGACAGCTCCGCTGTGGACACCGACGAGGCTGCACGGGAGGACCAGGCCAGTCTGGCGGGCCTGGATACCCCGCTGTCCGAATCCGGGCTGTCTCCGCGCGCTCTGTCCGGAATTTCCCGGCTGGGCGTGCGCACCGTCGGTGAGCTCCTGGGCCGCCCGATCAGCGACATCAACACCATTCGCGGGTTGGGCGAGCTCTACCGCAAAGAGGTCAAGCGGCGCATGCGCGAATGGAATCCGCGGCTGCGCCCTAACGCCAGTCCGCCGGAGGTCGTGGAAGTGGGCCGCCGGGAGTCGGTGGAGCGTCGGAGCGATCGTCTCATTTCTCGCCCGACGGCGAGCAACACCAACGAGGTCGCCGCTCTTCACCTGCTGCTCGGTAAACCCCGAGATGTCGGTGACGTCGTTCCGGAATGGCCGACCCTTAGTGCGATAGCGGTCAGTATTGGAGTGACGCCCGGCCGAGTGTCTCAGCTCCTGGATGCTGCAACCCAGCGCTGGCGCAAAGCGAAGTACCTCACGACGGTGATCGATGACGTCGTCAGCATCGTCACCGAGCGTGGCCGCGTGGCGACACTCGATGAGGTGGCCTCCGCATTGCTCTTTCTGTATGGATCATCCGTGGAAGGCCCGAACCGGGTTCGCCGAGCCACCGGCCTGATCCGAGCCGCTGTTGAGCTCGATGCCCGAGCCAGCGTGCCTCAGCTGGCCGTAAAGCGCTCACGCGGCAACGACACTCCCGTGTTGATCGCCGCGACGGATGCCGTTGGGTCTGGCTCGAACTCCGGGTCGGCCGAAACGCTCCTGACGACGACTCGGCGAATGGCCCAGCTCGTCGATGAGGCGACGGCCCTGAACCCGATCACTGCGGCCGCCAATATGCGCATCGCATTGCTTCGAGAAACACCCGATCGCATGGCGTGGGACGATCAGCGACTGCTGCAACTGGCTGTCGCGGCATCGAACACGGCATCGCTGTCGAGCCTCGACGAGGTATATCGCCGTAACCTCGCCCCGGCCGATGCGGTCGAGGCCTCGCTCGCCGGGATCGCTGTGCGCGAACTCACCGAGGACGGAATCCGTCGGCGGGTTCAGCTGCGTTTCCCACTGATCGATTCGATTCCCACGCGGCCGGGACTCGATGAAGTTGTCAAGAGAACCCACCCCCACTTCTCTTGGAAGGTGGACCGCTTCACGGTTCGCGATTCGACGCTGAGTGGGGGAGAGTCCTCCACACGATTCCCCACAGCTTTCCAAACCACGCCCCTCCCCGAAATTGACCGAGTATTGCGGTCCTCGCTGGAACGACACTCTGCGCTCACCCTGGCCGTGCACCCCAGCCGCTACCGGCGCGCAGCCCTTTTGCTTCACAACAGCTTCAACGTGCGAACAATCGACTTGGCGGAGGAGCTCGTCACCAGCGTGCGCACAACGGCTGCCGCAAAGGGCGCCAAATGGGACGTTATTCTGCGTGCGGACCTTGATGAAACCTCCCTCGATTTTCGTCGCCTTACCGGACTGGCCAAGCAGAGCATGACGGAACGCTGGCGAGAAATAGCGGCCTTGCATGAACCCCTGCTCCTACTCAACGCTGCGCCCATGGCGCGCTATGGCATGACGGATTTGCTGGCGGAGCTGATGGACCTGGCCCAGCCGCGGCCCGCGGCACGGTGGCTCTTGGTGCCATGGCGAAAAACCCAGACGGCCCCCGACCTCGACGGACGACCAGTACCGTTCGGCCCCGATAAATGGCTCACCTTGCCCAACGATTTACGCGAGCTCTTCCCGCTCCAGACCGGAGAAACCGCATGATAGATTCCCCCGCCCTGCTCGCCGACCTCAAGAAACAGCTGAAGGTACTCGAGACCGATCTCCGCGCGCGCGCCGTCGAACCAGGGCTGCCCTGGGCCGACGCGCTCAAGCTCGAACATGAACGCGCCATCGAACGCGAACGCACCGCGCTCTCGTGGTCGGAGTGGAGCAAGGGCGAGATCTCCCAAGCGGCGGTGGCATGGATCATCGCCTGCACGTTCATTCGCTTCGCCGAAGACAACGATCTGCTTGTGGGCGCGCGGGACAGCGGCCTGCCGGTGCCGTTGCCGTGGATCGCCGGTTCCGGGGAGCGCGGCGACCGCGCCATCGAAAACCAGTCCGCTTTTTATGCCGCCGAACCGTCGCTGAACTCGAGAGACTGGCTTCAGAAAGCCTTCGGCGTGCTCGCCGCGCTGCCAGCAGGCCGCGGCCTCGTCGATCCTGAGCACAGCCCCGTCTGGACCGCCCCGATTAGCGCCGCCGCGGCCGACGACCTCGTCGACTTCTGGCGACGCACCGACTCTGCAGGCGCCCTGATCCACGATTTTACGGATGCTGCGCTCGACACCCGCTTCCTCGGCGATCTATATCAGGACCTTTCCGACCACGCGAAGAAGACCTACGCGCTCCTGCAGACGCCGATCTTTGTGGAGGAGTTCATCCTCGATCACACCCTCACTCCGGCTATCGCGGAATTCGGCCTGGACGGTCTCAAGCTCATCGACCCCACGTGCGGCTCCGGCCACTTTCTTCTGGGCGCTTTCGAACGCCTGAACGCTGCCTGGACGGTGCATGCGCCCGCGCTGGAGGCCCGTGCCCGCGTGCAGAAGGCTTTGAACTCTATCCACGGCGTGGACCTGAACCCGTTCGCGGTGGCAATTGCCCGGTTTAGGCTCACCGTCGCTGCTCTCCAAGCTTCCGGCGATCGATCCTTTGTCTCCGCACCAACGTTTGGCTACAGGTTGGCCGTCGGCGATTCTCTTCTGCGCTGGCAGGCGTCCGACAGTTTCCTCGACATTGGTGCCGAGGCCGAGACCTTTGCTTACGCTGCGGAAGACATTCTTGACTACGCTGACATGCTCAAGCCCGGCCAGTATGACGTGGTCGTCGGCAACCCGCCGTATATTCAGGTGAAGGACAAGGCGCTGAATCAGGCCTATCGTGCCCTGTACCCGACGTGCTCGGGCAAGTATGCCCTTTCGGTGCCATTCATGGAGCTGTTCTTTGAACTGGCGAAACCGGAGAGCGAACGTGGGGGTGCCGGGTATGTCGGCAAGATCACGTCGAACTCGTTCATGAAGCGCGAGTTCGGCAAGAAACTCATTGAGCAATTCCTCTCGGGTGTATTCACGCCTCGATGCCGAGTCGACCTCACCGCCGTGATCGATACGGCGGGAGCCTATATCCCCGGACACGGCACGCCGACCGTGATCCTCTTCGGCCGTCACCGTCGCCCGGTGTTGCCCACCGTCCGTGCGGCACTCGGCGTCCGCGGCGAACCAGGGCAGCCTGCGGACCCTGCCCAGGGCTTGGCCTGGCGGGACATTGTCGACCACCTCGACCAGCCCGGGTATAACGGGACATACACGAGCATCACCGACCTCGATCGATCTGTTCTCGCGCAGCATCCTTGGTCGCTCAGCGGCGGAGGCGCAAGCGAACTTAAATCGCTTCTCGATGATGCTTCTAGTCAGCCGCTAAGCCGGATTCTGGAACAGCCAATTGGCTTCAGTAGTTTCCCGGGAAACGACGAACCTTTTTTTCTCGGGGCTGCATGGTTCGCTCGTCATCCTGATTCTGCACAGCTAGGAAGAGCGGTCATCAACGGCGACATCGTCCGCGATTGGCTTGTGTCACCAGACGTCACGGCACTGGCGCCATATAACGAGCGCTTCGAACCTGTTCCATTCGATCCAAGTTCATCTTGGGGACGTCACCTCTGGCAATTTCGGACCTCGCTCGAATCCACGATCGGGTTCGGTGGAGTGTCGCGGAAGGACGCGGGCGAAGAATGGTGGACTTGGTATCGCTGGATTGCGAGCCGTTATCGAATTCCGCTGTCAATTACGTTTGCGTTTGTGGCGACGCATAACCACTTTGTGCTGGATCGTGGCGGCAAGGTTTTCAACCGTTCCGCACCGGTGATCAAGCTCGCTGCCGACGCGACGGAGGATGACCACTTCGACTTGCTCGGCATCCTCAATTCCTCGACCGCTTGTTTCTGGCTCAAGCAGGTCAGCCACAACAAGGGGAGCACTGTAGACACGACCGGTGCGCGTCAGACGCAGTTGCCTTGGGAAAACTTCTTTGAATTCACCGCAACCAAGCTCAAAGAGTTTCCTTTGCCAGTGACGTTGCCGCACGAGACCGGTCGCGCGATCGACGCAGCCGCGACGGAGTTCCAGGCCGCGGCCCCCGGCGCGCTGTTCGCCGATGGAATTCCAGACCCGACGGGTCTGATCGCTGCACGCCAGACTTGGCAGATGCTTCGGGACCGCATGGTCTTCCTGCAGGAGGAACTCGACTGGGAGACCTACCGCCTCTATGGTCTTGTCGAGGACGATCTCACCTGTGGTGGGGATACCCAGCCATTGCCTCCTGAACAACGTGCGTTCGAAATCATCTTGGGCCGTGAAATTCTTGAGGGCGGCGAGCACACGGCGTGGTTTGATCGTCATGGTCGTACGCCGATCAGGGAGGTTCCCAGCGAATGGCCGGGCGAGTATCGCGCTCTCGTGCAACGCCGTCTCGACGCCATCGCCGAGAATCCTTCGTTGCGGCTCCTGGAACAGCCGGAGTATAAACGTCGCTGGGCGACCCCGAGCTGGGAATCTCAGCTTGCGGCGGCGGTGACCACGTTCGCGCTGGACCGGTTAGAGGCGCGCGAGCTGTGGCACGACGCCCAAGGTCGCCCGGTTCCTCGCTCAACGAGCCAACTGGCCGATATCCTGCGCGATGACGTGGAGCTACGCACGGCATTGGAGATTCTCACGGACACAACCCACGTCGAACTGCAACCAGCAATCGCGGCCCTATTGGCCGCCGAGAGCGTACCGCCCGCGGCGGCACAACGGTACAAGCCCAGCGGGCTCATCAAGTTCCGAGAGTGGCAGCAGGTCTGGGTGCTGCAGCGCGCGGAAGACAACGGCCAAACAGTATCGATTCCCGTGCCGCCGAAGTATGCGCCGCTGGACTTCCAGAAGTCCAGCTATTGGAGCGCTCGCGGCAAACTCGATGTTCCCAAGGAACGCTTCATTTCCTACCCCGGGGCGGCCCGAGCCACGGACGATTCCCCGATCTATGGGTGGGCCGGCTGGGATCACGCCGCCCAGGGCTTGGCCCTGTCGGTTCTGGTGGGTGATATGGCCGGCAGTGGTGCGACCGCCGAGCAGCTCACGCCCCTCTTGGCCGGAATTGTCGAACTGGAACCCTGGCTCCATCAATGGCACTCGGAGGTCGATCCCGCCTATGGAACGAGCCCCGCGGCGGCCATCTCGGGCATGTTGGCGGCCCAACTGGAGCGACAAGGACTAACGCGGAACGACGTCACGGCCTGGGTGCCACCGGCCACGACCCGAGGTCGCACGCGCGTGACAAAGGCCCCAACGACGGACATGAACAACGCAGAGGAAAACTCGTGAGCACTCTCGGCCTCAACACCCCCCTCCGCGACCTGTTGGACATTCCGGAGACCCGTGACGCTTCGGACTTCGTGCTGCGCCTGCACGAGGGGGTCGCCGCACCCACACGAACGCTGCAGGACTACGTGGTCACGGAAGCTATCGCCAAGTCGCTCGACGATGCTCTGGCCTTGGTGGAGCGCACGCTCAATGAAGGCAAGTCCAAAGGAACATTCATTCATGGTTCCTTCGGTTCGGGAAAGTCACACTTCATGGCGGTCTTGCACCTGCTCCTGACGGGCAATGTTGCCGCCCGCGAACTCCCCGGCCTGCAACAGACGATTGCCAGTCGGAGCAGTGTCTTTGGGCGCAAGCTCCTGGCCATCGACTACCACCTGCTCGGAGCCGAGTCATTCGAACAGGCGCTCTTCTCTGGGTATCTCAATACCGTGCGGGACCGGTACCCCGAGCATGCACTCCCGGTGCTGCACGCGAGCGACGGACTCTTCGCCGACGCGCAGCAGTATCGGCAGCGCCTCGGCGATGACGGCTTTTTCGCGGCGATCAACGAACAATCCGGCGGCGACTGGGGCGATGTGGGAACGATGTGGGACGCCGACACCTTCGACGCGGCCCTGCGTCTTCCGGCTGGCCATTCTGATCGTTCCGAACTTGCGCAGACGCTGATGGCCACCATTCTCACCGGGTATGCCAATGCCGGCGACTGGCTGGATATCTCCAGTGGAATCAAGGCCATGAACGAGCATGCCCGCGACCTGGGGTATGACGGCCTCATTCTCTTCCTAGACGAACTCGTGCTCTGGCTGGCCCAGCATCTCTCCGACAGCCAGTTCATTGCCAGCGAAACATCCAAGGTCGCCAAGCTTGTTGAAACCGGCATGTCGACGCTGCCGATCCCCATGGTGTCTTTCGTGGCCAGACAGCGTGACCTCAAGGACTTCCTGGGCGGAGGCGGCGTCGGTGCCGAGCAAGAGGCGATTGGCCAGTCCATCAAGTGGTGGGACGACCGGTTTGAGCAGATTGAATTGCAGGCGGCTGACCTGCCCAAGATTGTCAAGCAACGGCTGCTGATGCCGGTCAGCGCCGAGGCCGAAGCGGTCTTGAAACGGGCTCTCGCGACGGTGAAGCAAAACTCCTCGTCCTGGGGCTACCTCCTCACCGACGAGGCAGGCTCCAACGAAGGTGATTTTGCCAACGTCTACCCCTTCTCGCCGGCTCTCGTCGACGCGCTGGTGGCCCTGTCGTCGCTGCTGCAGCGAGAACGCACAGCACTCAAACTCATGGGAGAACTCCTCTCCGACGGCCGCGAATCGCTCACCGCCTCCGATGTGATTCCGGTCGGAGACCTTTTTGACCCGGTCGTGCTGGGCACGGTGAAACCGCTCACCGAAGATATGAAACGTCACTTCGAGGTTGCCGCCGATTTCTATCGCAACCAGATGCGCCCGTACCTCCTCGGAAAACACCGTGTGAGTGAACGCGAGGCATCAAGTCTGGGTCGGGACCACGTCTTCATGACCGAAGACCGCCTGGTGAAGACCCTGCTCATCGCTGAACTGGTTCCCAATGCCTCTTCGCTTCGCAACCTGACGGCAGCGCGCTTGGCGGCCCTGAACTATGGCACGATCAATGCCTATATTCCGGGCACGGAGGCTCAACAAGTGCTGACCTGGGCGCAGCAGTGGGCTCAAGAATTTGGTGAGGTTTCCATCACTACGGGTGCAGACCCGATCATTGCGCTGCACCTAGCCGGGGTGGACTACACGTCCATTCTGGAGCGCGTGCGTGCCGAAGACAGCACTCCAAACCGGCGAGAACTCATTCGCGGCCTCATCGCCGAGGAGCTAGGGCTCGATGGCGGAAGCTTCTTGGTTCGAGAGCGCGCGCTGAAGCAGGTGTGGCGCGGGCAGAAACGCGACGTGAGTGTGATTTTCGGTAACGTGCGTGACGCTGCCGACGTGCGCGATGACGACCTCATCGCCGAGGCCGGCGCGTGGCGCCTGGTGATTGATTTTCCCTACGACGATGGACTCCATTCGCCGAGCGACGACATCGCGCGGCTCGAAACGCTGCGGGTGGGTGGCATCGAGAGCAACACCATTGCGTGGATACCCAACTTTCTGAATGCCGCCCGGCTAGACGACATTGGCAAACTCGTCACGTTGGAATACGTATTGAAGCCGGCGCAGTTCGAGCAGAACGCCGGTCAGCTCGCTCCGGCCGACCGAGAGCCGGCCAGAAATGCGCTGGAGAACCAACGCAGGGCCCTCCGAGAGCGCGTCATTGACGTGTTGCGTCAGGCCTACGGTGTGGCGGCGATCAAGGGCAACGACGTCGATCCCCAGCTGTCGGGGATCGAGATCTTCTCCACTTTGGCCTCGGGTCTCACCATTCAGCCGCCCGTGGCCGTCAACCTGAACGACGGCCTGCGATCAGTTCTGGATCAGGCCTGGACTCATGAGCATCCGCTGCATCCGAAAATCGAACCGAGCGAGATTGAGGTGCGGGCGACAGAGGTCAAAGCCGCTATGGACCTGGTGGCGCGAGCCAGCACCAGCGATGACCGCCGTTTGCCGGGCTTAGACACTGCAGCGCAAAAGGTGCTGAAGAGGCTGGCAGTGCCGCTGCGTCTCGGAACCCTGCGAGAAAACGTCTTTACCGTCTCCCTGAGCACCTTCGGCTGGCGCGACGATTTCACGCGGTGGACGGCCAACGCCACGAACGGCGTCACGGTCGGTCAGCTCCGCGGATTCCTCGCCCCGTGGGGTATGGGCACGCTGCTACAAGACGCCGTCATCATGACCTGGGCGTTGCTCACCGACCGTGAATGGGTGCGGGGCACCGCAATCGCCGATGCGCCCGCACCCGGCGCGTTAACTCCCGATCTGCTGTTGCGCCCGGCAAATCTTCCCGCGGAGGAAAGCTGGCTCGTGGCTACGGCCCGCGCACAATCCCTGTTCGGTCTGCCACTGGAACCCCATCTCGTTTCGGGCGCCGTGCGCAGACTGGGGCAGGCTATATCCCTGGCCGCGACGAAATGGAGCAGTGATACGGGGCCCCTCGTTGCCCAGCTGGAAGCCCACGCCGCAGCTCTCGGGCTCGATGCGGATGCGCCGGTCGGCCGGCTGGCGACGGCGCGGCGCGCCGACACCGTGTTGGCTGATCTGGTCTTGGAACGGGACCCGCGCATCATCATTGAAGTTCTCGGCGCGGCAGATCTTCCCGCCGAAGCGCAGGCGGTGGCGCGCTCGATCACCACCGCCCGGGCTCTTCACCAGCAGCTCAAGGGCGCCGACTGGCCGTCCATCGAGGCGAGCAGCAAACTCAACGACGCCCACGTCAACGACGTTCTGGCGGAAATGCAGACCGTGGGACCTCGCGAAGAACTACATGCATCTCTGCAGCCGGCGTTGGCCGAAGCAGGCAAGGCCGCCCGAGAGGCGCTGATTCGTCTGGCGACCGTTAAACCACCTGCTCCGGTTGTTCCCCCTGTGCCAGTTGATCCGCCGGTTGTGCCGGCGGTTACCGGGCCTATCGCCGTGATTTCTGACCCTGTGGTCCCAGTTTCTCTACCCGGTCCGATCGCGGCTATCGACGAGATTGAGCTAGAAATTGATGACGCTTTAGATTCTCGCCTACAGGGTATCGCCGAGAAGATTCGCAGTGAGCTAGCGAAGAACCCCGGCAAGCGGGCGCACGTGCGTTGGTGGCTGGAATGACCCCAGGTGCCCGCCACGCGCCGGTTCTATCCGATGCGCTTCTGCGCGAGAGCATCAAGCTCTTTGTCGACCGGGCCGATGCCGACACCCGCATTCTCCTGCTTCGCGCTCAGCCGCGATCGCTGGGAGACTCAAACCTCAGCGTTGGGGAACACTCTGTGCGTGTCGTCGCCGGCGTCTCCCAACTCGCCGTGCTCGACGCTTACAGCACCCTGGCCGAGAACGAGCTTCTTGTGGTGTTGACGGATCGCGTCGATCAGGAGCTCGGTAGTGCCGTGCTCATCCCCGCGGAACGCCAAACCGTGCAATTCATCGACGACTGGAATCTGGTGCCGGCACTCTTCGGCGCCACGGGCATCGATCCGCGGCTCCGGGCGATCGGGTCCTGGCTTCCCGCGGCCCTCCTCGAGCACCAGCCGCCAAACGGCTGGCCCGCCGTCCCCGCCGGAGCAATCACGGCCGATTTCGCCGTGCGTGCGCTGCTAGCGCAGGTACTCGGCCTCCGAGGCGACGGCGAGCTGGATGCGATCATGCTGCTGGAACAACTGGAGAACGCGGACGCACGTCAACGTTGGCTCGCCCTTGACGAGACGATGCGGAAAGGGCTGACGCTTGCGGCGTCCCGCTACCTCGGCGAATACAGCGCTCTGGCCCTCAGCACGGTGGCGTCCGGGAAGTCGGTGTCTGTTATTGCGATCGGTCTCGCGGCCGATGTCCTCTGGCCCCACGCCTTACCGGAGGGAGAGCCGGCGGCGCAGATCATTGCACGCACAAGAATCGAGCAGTATGTCGGCGTCGACGTGTCGCGCACGAGCGCTCGCGCCTACGCTGACGCCGCAGTGTCGATCGTGTTGCGACGCGATGCGGCTGGTGACCTCCGGACCGATCAAGTGATCGCGCAGGCGGAAGCCCTGCTCCGCGACCTGGGTTGGGCCGAGGGCGCAGAAAACTCGGAGTTACTGCGGGCCGGGCTGCTGGGGAGGCTTCGTGGTCTCGCACAACGGATGAACTCTGCACTCAAAACACAGAGTTCGGACGGGGATGCTCAGGTCGAAGACGCATTCAATCTCGTTAGCGCTCACCTCCTCGGCCACCGCGACCCGGCCGAGGTCTTTTCGGCCCAGATGGCGGTGCGGTTGCTCCGCTGGTTGCGAGCGAAGGAGGCGGATGCAGAATTCGATTCCCTCGCGGAGGGAATGGCCCGGTACGCCGTGGACGGGGGCTGGGCCGATCGTGCCCTCGCCGCGGTGTGGAGCGGATCCGCTGAGCCCACCGTCGCTGCCACCTATGCAACGCTGGCGGAAAAGGTGCGCGTGCTCCGGGACGCTCAAGACGAACGCGCCGCGCAGCTCTTGACTGGATCACGCCTTGACTCGACGCGGGTTGTGCCAGTGGAGGAGATTCTCGCTGCTGCCGTGCAACCACTAGCCCAAAGCGCGCCCGTACTTCTGATCGTGCTGGACGGCATGAGTGTCGCCGTTGCCACTGAGCTCGCTCAGGATCTGGCGCCGCTCGGCTGGGTGGAGTTGGTGCGGGAGGGCTCGAGTCAGCGTCTCGCCGCGATTTCGGCCTTACCCTCCGTGACCACGTACTCGCGAACGTCCCTGTTCGCCGGAACGCTTCTGGCTGGCCAGCAGGACGTCGAGAAGTCGCGTTTTGCCGCTGCGGTCAAGGGAGTTCTCTTCCACAAGGACGATCTGCGATCTGGTGCTGGAGAGACTCTGCCCGCGACCGTAACCAGCGCCATCGCTTCGCCCACTCAACGGATTGTCGGTGTTGTCCTCAACACGATCGATGACGCTTTGGCGAAGCACGATCCCGGGGGAACACGCTGGAACCTGGGCCAAGTTCAGCACCTGCGTGCGCTGCTGAATGAAGCCGCCCAGGCCGGACGTTCCGTCATTCTCACTTCCGATCACGGCCACGTCATTGAGCGCGGGGGAGAGCACCGCCCTGTTCCCGGCGCTAGCGGACGCTGGCGGAGCGTGGCCAGCGGACCAGTCCGGCCGAGTGAGACTCAGGTGAGCGGCCCCCGGGTGCTGGCTCCGGGCGGATCCGCGATTCTGGCACGAGTCGAAGGGCTTCGGTACACCAGTAAGGCCGCCGGCTACCACGGAGGGGCCAGCCTCGCCGAACTCACGATCCCTCTCTTGGTCTTTCGCAGACAGGAGCGGCCACCGGTTCACGGCTGGGTCGATGCAATGCCTCAGGCCCCCGTCTGGTGGAACGATCGTGCGCGCGCGATTCCTCGACTTGTCCCGGCACCCCCGAAGACCACAGCCACGAAGAAGCCATTGGCCGTCGACGCTCAATCACTCTTCGAGCTGCCCCCGGCCGAAGACCCCGTTCAGCCTCCGGCAGATCTGGCCCAGGGCGTGGTGGCCAGTGAAATCTTTGCCGGACAGGAAGCGCGTGCGGGGCGGCATCCGCTGGCGACTGTGATCGTGCACGGTCTGCTCTCGACTCTGGTTGATCAGGGCGGCCGGGCGCACAAGGACACCCTGGCGGTGGCCGTCGGGATCGCGACTACGGCCATCGAACCTACCCTCGCGGCCTTCCGGCGCTTGCTCAATGTCGACGGGTATGACGTCGTGGCCACCGATACAGACGGCCACACCGTGGTTCTTGATCTTCCGCTGTTGCGGGAGCAATTTGGTCTGGAATCAGGCAAATGACGGTACCGAAGAGCGCTCGACGTCGGCGCGACATCGTAGACGCGCTGCGCCGGGGGACCGTTCCCCAGCGTGGTCTCGATGTGATGGCCGTGGGGTTGGACCGATTTTCGGAAACGATCGACGCCGAGCTGGAATCGGTGGCCAACGGTGGTGCCCAATTCAAAGCTATTCGGGGCGAGTACGGGTCTGGTAAGACCTTCTTTGCTCGGTGGCTGACCGAAACCGGCAAGCGCAAAGGATTCGCCAGCGCCGAAGTTCAGATCTCCGAGACTGAAACCCCGCTGCATCGCCTGGAGACCATCTATCGGCGCATCATCGAGAACCTTACGACGGCAGAGGCGCAGCCCAGCGCCTTTCGTGAGGTTATCGACGGTTGGTTCCATGTGTTGGAAGCCGACGTTATTGCGGACGGAACGAACGCTGCCGATGTGGCGGCCGTAACGGCAGCAACGGATGCCCTGCTCGAACGTCGTTTGTCTGCGGTGAGCAAGGCGGCACCCGCTTTCGCGGCCGCGCTTCGCGGATATCGGAACGCCGTTCTCGCGGGGGACGTGCCACAGGCTGAGGGGCTCCTTTCTTGGCTCGCTGGTCAACCGCATGTTTCTGCTTCCGTGCGTCGTGCGGCGGGGGTGCGCGGCGATCTCGACCATTTTGGAGCCCTCGGGTTCTTGCAGGGACTGCTCACGGTGCTTCGCGACTCGGACTATCAGGGCCTCGTGATCGTTCTGGATGAGGTCGAGACGCTGCAGCGAGTGCGCTCCGACGTGCGCGAGAAATCGTTGAATGCGCTCCGGCAGCTTGTCGATGAGATCGACTCCGGGCGGTTCCCGGGACTCTACTTGGTGATCACGGGCACGCCCGCGTTTTTCGATGGGCAGCAGGGCATTCAGCGGCTTCCACCGCTGGCGCAGCGTATCTCCGCAGACTTTTCCGGCGACCCACGCTTCGACAATCCTCGTGCGCCGCAGATTCGACTCCCCGGATTTGGCCAGGACTCCTTGCGCGAGCTGGGTGTGCGGGTGCGGGACATCTACGCTCCGGGTTCTCAGGCGCCCGAACGGGTCGCGACGCTCATCGACGATGCCTACGTGCAGGAACTTGCCAACGCCGTAGCAGGGCAACTGGGTGGCAGAGTCGGCGTCTCCCCGCGCCTCTACCTGAGGAAGCTCGTCGACGTCATGGACCGTGTCGATCAATTCCCCGACTATGAGCCACGACGGGACTATCCACTCACGGTTTCCGCCGGTGAACTCACGGACGTGGAACGGGAAGCGGCGCACCTGGGCGATTTGAAGGCGGCAGCATCCGTCGACGATGTCGACCTCGGTCTATAGGTGAGTGAAGCCACCGGGCTCAACCCGGCACTGGAATACCACATCGTCAACTCCTTGGGCTGGAACAACCTTCGCCCCTTGCAGCAGGCTGCCGTGGAACCGGTGCGCTCGGGGGCAGACTGTCTCCTGATTGCCCCAACGGCCGGCGGTAAAACCGAGGCAGCGATATTTCCATTGCTCTCAGAGATGGTCGACGCCAACTGGCAGGGCATGTCAGTGCTCTATGTGACGCCGCTGCGGGCACTGCTGAACAACCTCAAGCCGCGCCTCGATGGATACGGGCACTGGCTCGGGCGCACGGTAGGGCTCTGGCATGGAGACGTGCCGGACGGCGAACGAAAACGAATTCTGCGGGACCCGCCCGATATCTTGTTGACGACGCCGGAGTCTCTCGAGGCGATGCTCGTTTCCCGACGGGTCGACCACCACAATCTCTTTCGCGGCGTGCGAGCGATCGTTATTGACGAACTTCATGCCTTCGCGGGAGGCGACCGCGGTTGGCATCTACTGGCGGTGCTGGAGAGGATTCAGCGGCTGGCCAACGCGCCTATCCAACGCATTGGTCTGTCGGCCACGATCGGAAACCCGGACCAAATGCTCACCTGGATGCAGGGATCCGGCGCGGCGCAGGGACGCCCGGCCCGCATCGTGAGCGAAGACGTGCCAGCGAATGCGACGGCGCCAGAGGTGACCCTCGATTATGTCGGGTCGGTCGCGAACGCGGCGCTCGTGCTGTCGCGGCTTTACCGCGGGGAGAAACGTCTCGTCTTCTGTGAATCTCGGGCCCAGGCCGAAGACCTAGCTTATGAGCTGCGGCAGCTCGAGGTCACGACGTTCGTGTCGCATTCCTCCCTGTCGGCCGATGAGCGCCGACAGAGTGAGCGGGCCTTTGCTGAGGCTCGAGACTGCGTCATCGTCGCCACGTCGACACTCGAGCTCGGGATCGACATTGGCGACCTGGACCGGATGATCCAAATCGACGCGCCGCGAAGCGTGGCGTCTTTTCTCCAACGCCTCGGCCGCACGGGACGCCGCCCGGGAACGGCGCGCAATGCGCTATTCCTCGCCATTGAACCGGCCACTTTTCTCCGTGCCGCCGGGCTGTTGCTGTTGTGGCGTGCTGGCTTCGTCGAGCCCGTCGTGCCGCCGCCAGCACCCCGCCACATCGCGGCGCAACAGCTTCTGGCATTGGCTCTTCAGGAGGGTCGTTTCGGTACCGAAACGTGGCGCGATTGGTGGGGTGGGCTTGCTCTTATGGAGGACGCCCCACTCGTCTTGAAGTTCCTGCGCGAGAATGACTTCCTGGTTGAAGACTCTGGCATGCTCTTCATCGGACTCCGCGCCGAGAAGGAATTCGGGCGCCGCTACTTCATGGACCTGCTGACTTCGTTCATCGCTGACCTTGAGCTGAAAGTGATTGCCGGGCGCCGAGAGATTGGAACCGTTTCGCCCCTCTCATTAGCTGGCCACGACAAGGTTTCGGCCAAGCCACTGTTGCTGGCCGGGCGGGCGTGGAAGATCGAAGCCGTGGATTGGAACAGGCACGAGGTTCTGGTGACCGAGGACCATGAAAAGGGTAAAGTGCGCTGGCCCAGCGCTCCCATTGCTGAGGGGTTTGAGCTCGTTCGCGCCAGTCGCGACGTTCTACTTGGGGCGACACCCGAGGTCAACTTCTCGAAACGGAGCGTAGCTCTGATGGCGACCATTCGCGAGGATCTAGCCACGACCGTGGATGCCGACGGGCTGGTCTTTTCACGGGGGTCGAAAGGCATAACCTTCTGGACCTGGGCCGGTCTTCGCGCGAACGAGACCCTTCTGAGTGCGCTGGGGTATCCGGACAGTGCGGCAGCCGACAATCTCAGCATCAGGCTGCCCGCTGAGACCAGCATCGAGCACCTTCGTTCGGTGGATGTCGCGACGGCCCTGCCCGTGATCAGTCCGGAAGCCGTGGAAGGGCTGAAGTTCTCAGCGGCGCTGCCGCCAGGGCTGGCGAGTGCAACGTTGGCGGAACGGTTCGTTGACCGCCGCGGGGCTCTGGATATTGTGGCGAGGCCGATCATTGTGCTGAACGCGGTCGATTGATGGCTGCTTGGGCTGGCCCTCAGCCGCCAAGCAATAGTGCCGAGCCGGAATCGTCCAGCAGCGCGCTGGAGCCGGCCACGGTGCTTCTGGCGATCCTTGCGACGCCGCCGGAGACATCCGGCGAACGTACGTTGAAGAGGCTTGAAATGGCTCGGCAGCTCTTGGGTTTCAGTGAGGTGCGAGTCGTCAATGTATTGGACGTAGCGACCTTCAGAACGAATGGTATGTCTACCGCGGGGCAAGACCCGGAGCCATGGCTGCGGTCCCGGCCAGCCATCAGCGCGGGAATCAATGATTGCGACGGCATAGTTCTCGGTTACGGAGTCGGTGAACCAACTGGTGCCGCGCGCATTCACTATCGCGAACAATTGGCCTGGCTATGGAACCGTCTAGACGTCTCGACCGCACCGATCTGGAGCGTCGAACTCCCGCCGCGGCATCCGTCGAGGTGGCACCGACTCACCTACAAGATCGCACCAGACACCCCATTTCAAGACGCTCTAGTTGCCGTGCTGCTTCGGGTAGAACCGCCGGTTGAGGGTTAGCAGTCAGCGCGCCCGGCGGCGTTCTGTAACACCAAAGGTTTGCGCCGTGATTCGCGATAAGCCGATCGTATCCGGATACTCTTCCGGCATGCTGACAAACGAAGAAGTCCAAGCCATCGTCGCCTACGGTCGCGAGACCCAGAGCGTTGAGTTCAAGCAGGACGGTTCGCCAGTTGACAAGTCGTTCGCTGCCTTGGTTGCGCGGGCAGCGATGGCACTTTCCAATCGCCGCGATGGGGGCCACATTATTCTAGGGATCGTTGACAACGACCCGGCGGGGGCTAAGAGCGGTATGAGCGATGACAATGTCGCGGCATGGCTTGAGCATGATGACACGATGGCCAGACTCAATATTTATGCTGACCCGCCGATGTCTCTAAACGTTGAAGTGCGTTCGCTCATCGATGGAAGACAAGTCGTAGTAATCGAGGTGAGTGAGTTTGATACTATTCCGACCCTCTGCAATCGGGACTTTCCGGGAAAGTTGATGAGAGGGGAGCTCTACACGCGGTCCCTGGCGAAGCCCGAAAGCTCACGTTCGCAAACACAGAATGAATTGAGAACAGTGCTGGAGCTCGGAACGCAGAAGCAGCTGCGACGATTCATTGAGACGTCGCGCCGGGCGGGTATCGAAATTGGCCTCCCGCGCATTCCAACGGATGAGAGTCGGTTTGCCGAACAATCCACCGTTGCCGCGCGTGAGCTGGCCGTTACGGATCTTGGACCACGTTTCGAGGTTGAGATTTACCCGAGTACTTTCACCCAGAGGAGGGTCGACTACTCCGAACTCAGTTCACTCGTCCTTAAGTGCGCCGTTGATGTGAATAGCTGGCGTGTTCCAACAGACCCTCAGACGACTCTTTCGGGCGACGACTGGGTCGGTGGAAAAAATAGTTGGCATTCTCGTCCCGACAAATGGCGCATGATGCAAAGTGGAATGCTGTACGTGGTCCAGCCCGTTCCTTCAGATTTTGGACCTGACGTTGACGGTGAGGTCAAGTCCAAATGTGTGGTGTAACGGGATTGCCGCGTGATTCTTGGATTTTTAGGCGCTGAGGGCGCCGAGTTCGGTTGTTTGTTCCTCCTTGTCGGTCGGGACGAGGGTGAGGCGTGAGCGGCT
>Ga0307486_1001337_pt1 | contig 19271 bp, 17 predicted proteins | sample CBIW02metaG_FD_203663 | JGI IMG/M metagenome (GOLD analysis project Ga0307486, IMG submission 203663) | Sea-ice brine microbial communities from Beaufort Sea near Barrow, Alaska, United States - CBIW 0.2 | ecosystem: Environmental > Aquatic > Marine > Coastal | place: USA: Alaska | collected...
ACTAAAACTTCTTTTATATCAAAATACTTTATAAGCTCCTCAGGTAAAACATGAGATATTAAGGATGAAATCATCGATGTTTTTAGCAGGTAAAACTAATCAAATCCCCGTAAAATTCACATGACCCGTATTAAATGAGTGTATTTATTAAAATTAAAAAGGAGCTATGAAGCTCCTTTTTTGATTATTTCTTATAAAATACTGTTTTTAACACTGAAGGGTATAGATGACCAAACTCGATCATACACCATTCTTTTAAAGAATGTAGATCTTCGGATTTGCTAATCCATTTGATAGATTTTTCTAGTTCTTTTTGAAATAATTGTCTATCAAAACTAACTTTCGTTAGTATGTTTTTACTTAATTCAAGCATTATTAAACTCTTTTTGTTCACTTACAAGGTACTATAATAGTTTAATATAAAGCTAATTTTTATTGTTAAAAAGTAGATAAATAATTGTTGATAACTATGTAACTCGCTGTTAGATAATTATTAAGGTCTTAAAAAGTTCTTGCCATTTTAATTGTTAACATATTTCTCTTGGTTGTTTTTCTAACTTGTTGATATATAAAAGAATATGTTGACAACTTTCCTGAATCTAGCATTGTTAAAGGGTATTTATTAACCTTTTTAGATTTGATTTCATTCATTTTTTATCGAATCACAGCGAATAACCTATTAAAATCAACGAATGATTATAAGTTTAAAGATTGTTCCATATGATTTTTTTTGGTTTTGTATTATAACTAATTGTTTTGAACCAAGGATTTACGTCCTTGGCTATTAATATGCCGTCGCTCCTGGACTAAACAATTGAAATACAGTCCGCTATGTTCTTTCTTGAAAAAACGAAATGATAATTTTGATAAATACCTTAAAATACAACTTGTGTAGGTTACAGTTAAATTCGTAGTAGAACTATTAATTTTTCGAAGGATTAAAATTGATTACCCAAAGTATTTCATATGGAGCCTTAAAAATGTTACATTTGGTTTGTATAAATGAATCAATATTATGGGTAGAGCATTTGAGGTAAGAAGAGCATCTAAAGAGAAAAGAAGTGGTGCAATGTCAAAATTATTTCCAAAATTATTGAAGGTAATTACAATGGCGGCAAAAGAAGGTGGTGAAGATCCTGCCATGAATTCCACTTTACGTTCAGCAATTCAAAATGCTAAAGCTAAAAACGTTCCTAAGGACAATATAGAAAAAGCAATCAAAAGGGCACAATCGAAAGATGTTGAAAACTATGAGTTGGTTAATTATGAAGGAAAAGCACCACATGGAGTTTTGATGTATGTTGAATGTGCTACAGACAATACAACCAGAACGGTTGCCAATGTGAAATCATATTTCAATAAAGCGGGCGGACAAATTGTTCCAAATGGTTCAATTGAATTTATGTTTGACCGTAAGGCTGTTTTTGAAATTGAAAAATCTGAAGGATTGGATATTGAAGAACTTGAATTAGAATTTATTGATGCTGGATTAGCAGAAATTGAGCAAGATGAAGAGGGTTTAATCATAATTTATGGAGACTATACCAGCTTTGGAACGCTACAAACTGCATTGGAGGAAAAGAATATCGAAGTTTCAACATCTGGCTTAAAGAGATTTTCAACCGCACCAATTCATTTAGATGAAGACGAAACTTTAGAAATTGAGAAGTTGTTGGATAAAATTGAAGATGATGACGATATCCAGCAGGTATTTACAAATATCGAATAGTAAGAACGTTCTGATTTTTTGGTTTTTACTGAATATTTATAGGTCTCATAATTAGTTATAGCTATACACTTTAGTGCATCTAGCTTTTGTTTCTAACTATATTTACAGCTAATAGCTAACATCTAGATATTTGGATAGTAATAGCATTTTATACTCTTTTAAACCTAAAATGCTTATAGTTTGGAGCTGTTCAATTTTTAATAAATATCTAAAAAAGAGTCTGGAGTCAACATAAAACAGAACAAATCAAAGGTCTATTGTTAGCAACATTTTAAAGTAAGGTTTACAGTTATTTTAATGTATTGTAAATTAGCGTTATGAATTTTGTTGATATTGTCATTGTAGTGCCTTTGCTTTATGCCGCTTGGATAGGGTTTAGAAAAGGATTAATCATTGAGGTTTTTACTTTACTGGCTTTATTGGTTGGGATTTATGCCGGAATTCATTTTTCTGATTGGACATCCAACTTAATCAAAGATAAAATCAATATTGAAGGAAGGTATTTGCCTGTGGTAGCATTTACTTTGACCTTTTTAGCTGTTGGAGCAATGGTTTACTTTGCTGGAAAAATGATCGAACGCATGCTGAAAGTCGTTAATCTTAGTCCAGTCAATAAAATTCTAGGTCTGTTTTTTGGTGTAATCAAAATGCTTTACACTTTATCTATTTTGATTATACTTATTGAAACTTATGACGAAAGAGGAAGTTTTATTCCACTTGATGTAAAGGAAGAGTCATATTTATATAATCCAGTAAAATTAACAGCATCTGCTACGATTCCAGCCATTGAAGAAAGTACAATTTGGCTTAAGAATAGCGTGAATGACAAACTTTTTGATGAATACGATATGAATTTAGACGATATTCAGGAACTCAAAAGAAATGCAGATAGTTTAGGATTAACAATTGAAGATTTGAAAATGCTAAAAGAGCAGTACAAGGATTCTTTGAAAACGAATGAATTACAAAATTGAAAAGAACATTTCATCTATTAATATTGCTTGGCTTAATGATTTTAAGCGTCCCTGTTTCTGCTCAAAGACCAGATAGGAAACCGCTACTGGAACCAAGCGTTAGAAAAATGGGACCATATATCGGACTTCAAAGAGGACTTTATACTGTTGGAGAAATTGGAATGGAATTTCAATACAAAGACATTAATTTCAGAAAACCAAAAACACACGGATTGCATGCTGGACTAGAGTATAACATTCCAAATAATGCTTTAGGTTTCAATGCAGGCTATTTCCACAAACCAAGTCGTTTAGATTTAACTTATGGATTTGATGTGGCGCTGCGGTCCAATTTTAAAGCAGAACGTTATGGTATTTCTCCAGTTATCGGTTATAAACTTTTTGGACTTCACATCAGAGCGGGATATATGTTTTTAACACCATCAAAAATATTCACTGAGACCAATCAGCTATTTGTTAATGTTAGATTTATTATGGTGAATAACAGAAAGTTTAAATGGAATAAAAGGAAGTAGTTAGGTTTAATCCTTAGCCTATTCTTTTGTTTGTAATCGTTGTAACTCATGGATGTCCAAGAGGTCTTTCTAACCTCTTCTTTTTGTGCTAATTCGTAGAGTTTTAAAATACTATTACTCCAGTCTTCCATCTTTGTTCTGATTTAAAACAATTACGAAATTACCATTTTTTTCCTCACATACTTGGAGTGAAATTGCTCAAAATAGGAAATAGACTTGATAAATTGCAATGGCCGTTCTGAAGGAGTTAAAGCTAAAAATCGCTCCTCTTTGGTTTTTTTGGATTCCTCTTTTGTAGTAAACGAAATATTCATAAATTTAACTAATTGAATATTGAACCCTATTTTAAAGATCGTCCTCATACAAAATGGTAGAAGAATACAAATTATTAACAGAAGCTTATGATGGAGGACAATTGGATCATCAAGAATATAAGGCTAAAGCCTTTGGAACTGGTCTGTACGTAACAATCAGCAGACTCATGATTTCTATTCCTTATGAAAATCATATAATTGAGCTAGTCAATGAGTTTGGATTAAGTAATACTGCAAAAGTTGAAATGAAAATACAGAATGGAACAATTCCAGACTTTGAGATAAGCAACCGAAGTCACCTTATGAATCTATTTTCTATTAATAAACAGTACTTAATCGTGAAATCTAATAATGCTCAAACCAAGTTGTTTCTTGAAAAAGCTTTGGACATTTCTGGAATGAAAACCATAGCGAAAGAAAACCTTTTTGAACCAAAGATTAAAACAGAAAGAATTGACGGTTCGCTATTTATTAAGACTGAATATCACTTACAATTGACTGATAAAATTGGCGCTGCAAAAGCGTTGATCGATTTTCACATCGAAATCATAGACAATTTATAAGGTGAGAAATCGTTATATTTCCAATGAGAATTCAAATTGAAAATTGTTCAAAATCATAAAATGAAATTATTATCATTACTTCTTTTGTGTGTTAGTTTAAGTGCTTATTCACAAAAACAAAACATTCAAAATATTGAATCTATTTTCGGTAATGAATATACAATTCATAAAAATTCTGAAGGTTTTGAACTCATAGGGAATGACTATATAACCGTATCTGATTTTCAGGAATACCAAAATGAGGTGCGAGATTCTCTAGCTTTTGAGTTGATTTTTCTTAACATTGAAAGTGATCTTGATGCGCTTAATTATTTGGATTTAACAAATAATGAACGAAAAAACACAAATGGATCATACCGAAAAAAGTTAAGAAATGAATACAGTCTCAATCGAAATGATGAAGAGTTAAGAAAAGATTTATATAAGAATAAACTCCTCGAGCCTCTTTTGACTCCGCTTATTGTTCCATTTTGGAAAAGGCAACTTCAATCCGCACCTTATATTTTTGATGATAGAAATGTGTTTTATTCCTCACCTGAGAATGAGGAATTGTATTCAATATTGTTGAATCATTGGAAAATTGCTCAGACCTCTCAACATCCGAATGATTTGATAAGTGTTATTGCTAAAACACAATTATCATTTAATGTCGATGCTCCGGCAGTAGGATTGTCAAGTCAAAATATTGACGGTTATTTTAGTTGGAAAAAAGAGAGAATAGCAGCACTTTTAAAAACAAATGGAATTCCATTAACAATAAGAACTGAAGGAGTCGAAATGAATACGAATCTTGATTATTCTATTCAAAGGGAAGACTTAATAAAGCAGTGGGGAATTTCAAATAAAGATTATCAATCCTTTTTGAATCATGTTGAAGACTCCTTATTGCGAGAATATTTGTTTTTCAATATCACTAATGATAAAGAAGCTTTTCGATATTTAGATGATGAGAAATATCCTTTCGATTTTTTCTATTTCAGTCAATTACATGGAGAACCTTTTGGCTTTGATAGAATTCGTAATAGATATTATCACAACTTAAATTATACTTCTCGTATTCAGAAGAAAACTCCAGAAGTAAAGAATTTGATCAAAAAGTTCCATAATGAAGTGAAAAATGAAGAAATTCCACACATTTTCATCGAAATGGATGCTAAAAAGCAAATGTTGAACTATTCCGATGTAGAATATTCAAATGATTACTACCACTTTAAAAGAGAAGATTTATACACTTTGGATTCGATAAAAGTAAATCTTTCTGCGACCTCAATAAAGAATAAACACGATAATATAGTTTCACTGCTCTCTTACAATGAAGCTTTGGCATTTTATCATTGGAAATACCCAATTAACAAATCAATAAATAAAAGTGATTGGAAGAATTATGTTTTTCCATCAAAAGAAGAGTTTGGGCTCTTAAAAGAAGGAATTGTCAATGATATTAATGTCAGTATTCCGATTAAAGCATTTAGTTATAAAGTGATTTTAAATAATTAAATTGGATTACAATTTTATCTTTCACTTCAATTTTAACTTAAAAAAACGGTTTCATTTCCTTTGAAATAGAATCTCTTAATTTCGTCAAAGTCTGAGCGTATTCACAAAATTTCTTCTCCACATCAGTTTTAGGAATCCATGGTTTTACCTGTTGTGGTTTTCCATCTTGATCAACAGAAACAAATACAATTACGCAATGTGTGGTCTTTTTATATTCAGGGTCCGCAATATGGCGAGAAAACACATCGACTGCGATATGGATACTTGTGTTACCCGTATGAATAACGGTTGCATCCACCTTTACTATATCTCCAATACTAACTGGTTTTATAAACCGAATTCCTCCAACATAAACTGTCACGCAATAAGTTCCGGAATAGGTTCTGGCGCAAGTATAGGCTGTTTGGTCAATCCATTTCATAACCGCTCCACCATGCACTTTTCCTCCAAAATTTACATCTGAAGGCTCACTGATAAATTGAAAAGTTACCTTATTGTTTTCCATAGCATTGATTTTTACTAAATGTAGTAAATAATTAAATCCAAAGAAAAACGAGGAGCAAATTGTGCTCCTCGTTTTATATTTTAAATGATTTGTTTTAAATCTTATTTTCCGCTTACTAACTGAATAAATCCTTGTTTTTCTGCGGCTTGATCTCCACTTCCAACAACTTTAAATTGGTAGAAATAAGTTCCGTCAGAACAATCAGCTCCAGAGTTATTCACCTTACCATTCCAAGCAAAATTAATGTCTGTACTTTCGAATACAACATTACCCCATCTGTTAACGATAACGATTTCTACTGAAAGTGCATACTCTGCATTGATAGTAAATAAATCGTTTTCACCATCACCATTTGGTGTAAAGACATTTGGTTCATCAAAAGTCATAGGCAAGAAAACCTTAATTTCTCTTGTTGTTTCATCAGTACAAGCTCCTTCAGTAATTTCAAGAGTTGCTGTGTAGACACCTTCATCCACATAAGTTGAATTTTGATCGCTTAAATCATTAACAGTATTTCCTGTACCATTTCCGAAATCCCAATCATAAGTTGTTCCAGGATCAGAATTGTTAACGAAAGTTACATAAAGTGGCGACGCACCTTGATTTGGAGTCGCTGTGAAGTTTGCTACTGGAGGCGGATTCTGCTCTAAGAATATACTGTCTTTAACAATACAAACATTATCTTTAATTGTAAAGTAATACCATCCTGTTGGTTTGTTTGCCCAAACGGAAGCAGTAATACTGTCTTGTGTTGTTCCAGGTCCTTTCCATTTATATTTTGGAGTTCCTGTAAATCCGCTACCCATTCCTGAGACGGCTCCATTATCCATACCACAGTCGGCAATGTATTGAATCAAACTGTCTATATTTAAGGTTTGATTCATTGTTAAGACGACGGTATCCTCTACAGAGAAACCACAAGCATCTGTTACAGTAACCAAGTAATTAAACACGCCGTTGATTTGTGCATTGTAATAAGCTGTATCAGCCATAACTGAATCAGTTCCTTGTCCACCTTGCCAAGCAAAGTCAAAAGGAGAAACAGTTCCTGTAGCCTTAGCTCTTAGCATAACACTGTCTGTCTTACAAACTAATGATTTATCAAAAGTTGTTACATTAATTATAGTATCCAATACATGTAAAGTTAAAGTTGTATCGTAAGAACAACCGAAATCATCAGTTGCATTAAAAGTATATAAGTAATCACCAATTCCTGGAGGTTCAACGAAAACAACTGTATCATTAGAAGGATTAGAAACCATTGTTGGATCTGGTGTCCAGAATGCATCTACAATTGTATTTTGATAAGTTTCGTTATTTGGATATAAAGATGGTTCAAAGTAAATCCCCCATTCGAAAATATATCCATCATCACCACCCCAGCTGTCTTGCACGTTAAGTGTCCAGTTTCCATTTAGCGGGCATCCAGCGAATCCTACAAAGCTTTCCTCTGGTAAATAAACTCCATTAGGATTCATGCTTAAACCTGGAGTAGGAGCTGTTGGAGGAGTTTGTACAGTGTTATTAAGACCAAACTCAGTTGCGAAGTCACCCCAAGTGTTGTTTACAGATGAGAAACAGTATTCATACCCATTCCCCGGAGTAGTTCCAAGCCAGTTAGGTTCTCCAAGATCTACTCCACCAGGACCAAATCCTCCTGGATAAGTTCCACCAGCAGCATAAGCGTTAAAAATAAGTACATCGGTTCCGTTAGGACATGTTAACCACATTTCTAAATCGCCCAAGAAACTGTGTTCCATATTTACACACATTTGTTCAACATCTGCTGCTGTTGTTACCACAGAACCAGGGGGGAAACCACTCATGTTAATGACAGTTGAATACACAGCACCATTACCATCGGGCAGAAATGTTAATCCTGCAAAGTTACCTCCTAATTGAAAACTATTTGGGGGAATGTTTACACCTGAAGTGTCAGTGGTTGTTACTCCTCCTGTAAGTTCTGTCGTTAAACCAAAACAGACTGAGTCTTCCATAGGTCCAGATGTATTAAAAACAGGGGTTGTACTGATCCTTACTTTCGCACTCATTGCTGCATTGTGTGGATATAAATCTGTAATGTTTAATCCAACAAAAATTCCATTTTCTCCGTTGGGAACATACCAAACACTATCGTTATCTGGACCTACCGTCCCATCACTAAACTCCCATAAATAAGTTACGTTAGTTAAGGTTTGAGAATATCCAGCTCCAGAATATGGGAAAATTGGTTTTGCTACAAATAGAACAGAATCTCCTTGACAGATATCAACATATCCAGTGTCTAGAGGGAATAAATTGTTTATTTGAGAATTATTTACAAAACCTTCAATATGCAGTTCCATATCTTGAGGTGGAGAAATACAAACAATATTTGCATCCCATCCAGTTCCTTGATTGGCACCATCAGTTTTAAATAAAAATGTTAAACAACCTGAAGTGTTTGCCCATGAGGCCACTGCTGCAAAACTAGCTGGTGCAATGGCATTGTTATATTTTCCAAGAAGTGGAGAGTTGATATTTGGTCCATCAAATATAATAAGCGTATCACTAGAATGAACATCCCAAGTAAAACCCGTACCTCCAAATGAAGCTTGAATCTTTGGTGTTCCACTGTTGGTTTGTGGACATATAGTTACAACGTTGTATTGTCCTGGAGCGTAATTTGCCCCCGCACCTCCATCATCAAAAAAGTTTACCGCAGAAATATCATTGGTGGTTGCACAGTTTACTGGATTGGCTGGTGGGTAATTAGGACCTGTAATGTTAAATTGTCCAAACGTTAAAGTTGTGGACAATAATAGGATTAAAAGAGTATATATTGTTTTCATCTTTACTTGATTTGAGTGATTAAATTCTTTGGACGAACAATTACCATTTTATTTGTTCCTTTGAACTTATAATATTGGTAAGCGTTGTCTTTCAACTCTAAGCCCAAACTAATATAAGTATGCTCTAGATTTGGGTCCTTGTCGATTTCTCCGTTATAAATAATCTCTTTTCCCTTTCCTTCTTGTATATCACCAATAGAAATCCCCACTTTTAAAGCATGGACAATGATTTCATATTCTTCAGGATTGTTGTTTTGCAGACTTGTTAATTCTTCGTTAGAATATCTTTCAAGTAGTCGCTTGTCGTGGTTTTCCTGTGAATAACCATAGAAGGTTACAGAAATAAGGAAAAACATAATGATTTTTTTTAACATAATGTATATTTTTAGTTTAGACGCTATTGCTCAAAATAAGGTTGCATGGCAAGCAAATATAGCTTTAGGCGATGTTAATAAATTTAAAATTTGAGTACGAATATATGAAAATTTTTAACAAATAAAAAAGAGACCTGTTAGGATCTCTTAATTTCCAATTGAAGGATTTATTGGTCTCAGAAATAGTTAAAACTATTCACCTTAATGCAGCTAGCTTGAGCTTCTAAATATTTTTAAACCAAACAATAGATTTTAGACTTTTTGTCTTTTGTCTAACGTCTAAAAATCTAACGTCTAACATCTAACGTCTAACATCTAAAATTTAACATCTAAAACATTTCGCTAGATATAGAATTTTATTTTCAAATGAACCTATGGTACTTTCAGTCCATAGTGGTTCAGTTTATAACTACTAAATTGCTCCTCTCCTCCTAGGGACTACTATTTTATTGTTTTCTGTATTTGGAGTGGTCGCTCCTCCTTCAGAACCTTCTGTATTTATAGTCGGTTTTTGCCTAGTGTTTGGTTTGCTTCTGGTATTTGGTTTTTCAAAATTAGGTTTTCCTGTCTCAGGTTTTTCTCTAACATTAGGTCTTGGCTTAACAATTTCTGGTTTGGTAATCTCAGGTTTAGCACATGGATTCTGTGGTTTAGTGCTTCCTTTTCCAGATAATGGTGTTCTAACTGATTCTACACAAACATTCCATTTTCCATTGGATCCAGATTTGTTTTTTGAGATGTCAACTGTTATAATTCCAGCAAAATGATAATAGTTTCCATTCACTAAATTATATGTTTTACCATTAACAATTGCTTTACCGTTTTTATTTGCTTTAAAATATAAAGAAGAAGCTTTCCCTTTATAATTAAAGTTTTTATTTGAAATTAAGTCACCGCTTAAAACAGTTCCTGTTGGTGTAATTAAACAAAATTCAGAACTTGCATTAATCATTTCTATGTCCACTCCACAAATTTCAACAGATTCATACATGAAAATAAATTGTTTCTCTGTTGTTCCACATTCATTAGTTAATTTGATGAGATAAACACTTTTAGCTTCATACAGTTTTATTGGATGCGTAAAAGATTTTGATGTTTCATTAAATGTATATCCATCCATCTTGCTTCCGTTAATGAAAACCTCAATTTGGTTGTATTTATTGATGTTTTCCAAATAACCACGGACAGTGAATTGATTCTTAACCAATTTAGTGAATTCATTTTTTGGTGCAGTGTTGCGCATTACGGGTTTGATGCAAGGTTCTGCTTCTTCAATTATTTTTCGTCCTCTTTCAATCTTTCTTGTAGCTTGATGATTTCCGTCAGCGTTTGTTGCTTTTACAATAAAGTTGTTAATTCCAAATTTCAGATTACTTAAATAATTTACAGTTTTTAATTGCGTATTGAAGTTATAATCATTTGGATTTACAACCGTTCCATTGAAAAACACTTCTACATCATTTTTAGAGGTAATATTTTCAACTTGCGCAATCATTTTAAATTCAGCTAGAATAACTGATTTTTGACCAGCTGAAGGAGACATAAAAGTCACTACTGGAGGTTTCGGATCTGCCTTTTTTCTGTAAATGATGGTCGTTTCATCAAAAGCATTTCCATAATTATTGGTCGCTAACACACGAACAGTATTCGTTCCTGGATTTAATCCAGCGCTGAAAAGCACATTACTCGTTGCCGCTTCAAGTATAAAACTATTGGTTGAAACTCCGTTAATTAGCACTTCAATTTGTTGGACGTTGTTGATGTTATCTACACGAGCAACAATGTTCTCGCTTATTTGCGTTGTTGTAAATGGATTCACACTTGGCGTAAGAATATCTACTGTTGGAATTTTTCCAGTTTGAGTTCCACCATTGCTAAAGATAATCTGAGTTTCATCAAAATCATTTCCGAAAGGGTTGTTTACACTTATGCGAATTGTATTTGACCCCGCATTTAATCCAGCTGTTAACTGAATTGTTCCATTATAGAAAGTAAAATTATTTGTTTGAACACCATTTACGCGTACTTCAACTTGCTGTTTTGTAGTTACGAAATTAGTATTGGCAACAATCGTTTCGCTTGTCTGATTTGTTGTGATCGGATTCACATTTGGCGTAATGATTAGAACAGTTGGAGGAGTTGAATTCTCTTTCTTTTTATAGATGATTGTTGTTTCATCAAAATCATTTCCAAAAGTATTATTTACACTTATGCGAATTGTATTTGTTCCCACATTTAATCCAGCTGTTAACTGAATTGTTCCATTATAGAAAGTAAAATTATTTGTTTGAACACCATTCACGAGCACTCCAACTTGTTGTTTTGTAGTTATGAAATTAGTGTTGGCAACAACTGTTTCACTTGCTTGATTTGTTGTGATCGGATTCACATTTGGCGTAATAATTTGAACAGTTGGAGGAGTTGATTCCACTTTCTTTCTGTAAATTATTTGTGTTTCATCAAAATCATTTCCAAAAGTATTATTTACACTTATGCGAATTGTATTTGATCCCGCATTTAATCCAGCTGTTAACTGAATTATCCCATTATAGAAAGTAAAATTATTTGTTTGAACACCATTCACGAGTACTCCAACTTGCTGTTTTGTAGTTACGAAATTAGTATTTGCAACAATCGTTTCGCTTGCCTGATTTGTTGTGAACGGATTCACATTTGGCGTAATAATTTGAACAGTTGGAGGAGTTGATTCCACTTTCTTTCTGTAAATTATTTGCGTTTCATCAAAATCATTTCCAAAGTTATTGCTTGCACTAATTCTAATTGTATTGCTTCCTAAGTTTAAAACCGCATTGAATTGAACTTGGTGCGTTGTACTGTTTTGTAAACGATTAAAAGCATAATTATTAGTCAAAACACCATTTACACGTACTTCAACTTGTTGTTTGCTTTCAATGTTGTTGATGCTTGCAGTTATGTTTTCATAAGATTGAACAGTTGTGTATGGACTTGTGCTTGGTGTGAGAATATCCACAATTGGAGGTAAGTTATTTCCTTGTTCTCCGCGGCGATAGATTATTTGTGTTTCATCAAAAGTATTTCCAAATTCATTGTTGGCACTGATGCGAATTGTATTTGTTCCTGCGTTTAGTCCAGCATTAAATTGAACACGACCATTCGTATTGTTAAAAGAAAAGCTAGATGTCTGAAGGCCATTAATACGCACTTCAATATTTTGCTTAGCGATAATATTTTCCACTTTAGCAACAATGTTTTCATTCAACTGACTTGTCATATATGGATTAGCATTCGGAATTAGGATGTTTACCACTGGCGGAAAACCTGTATTTCCAATGTTTTCGCGCTCATAAATAATGACCGTTTCATCGCTGTCCATTCCAAAATTATTTCTTGCTTCAATTCTTATCGTGTTTGTTCCACCTCTTAAATTTAATGGAATAGAAAAATTATTACTTCCTGTTTCACTGAAATTAAAGTTCGATACATTTTGTCCATTAAAAGTTACTGTAATTTGATTTCTAGCTTTGATATTTCTAATGTCCGCTTTCAAATTATAAGTTAACTGATTTATGATGTATGGATTTGCAGAAGGATTTGTGATCTTAACTATTGGTGGATTTTCACGCACTTCCACATCATAATAAATCTCTACCAAATCTCTAGCTTTTCCAAACTGATTCTCTCCTTTAATAAAGAAAGTGTTTAAACCAGGAACCAATCTTGCATTCGCTTGAAAAACATTCGATTGCGGGTTAAAATTAAAAGAAGTAGATCTATTTTGATTCTGCGTAAAAGTAATGTAATCTGCGCTGCTTACATTTCTCACATTTGCTCTTAAATCAAAAGTGGGTGCGTTCGTTCTATGCGGTGTGTCTTGCGGATTTGAAAAATCTACAATTGGTTTATCTCTTCGAACTGGATCAATATCTGGGTTTTGAGGCTGTGGATCAATTGGTGGATTATCTACTGGATGAGTGTATGTGTTTTTACTTCCTCGTAAATACCATTTGAAATAAATACTCGTATAATGGTAAAGGTCATTTTTGAATAAATCACTTTGTTGTCCATCTTGATTTACCGTTGTTCCATCAAAATAGTCATCCATCACGAAAGTTGTTTTGTGCTCAATTCCCATAGAGAATCTATTATTGAAATAATAACCTATTCCAACTCCAAGACTTGGGAGTACTTTCACATCAAAAGCATCTTTTGTATATGCGTCTCCGGCTTTATTAATGTCTAAAAGTGTTTCATATTTTTCATCAATAATACTTCCGTTTTGCGTTTGATCGTAAGGATAAATTCCCTGCTCATCAACTCCGCCAGTACTTTTTAATAGATCTCCTTTTGTTGTAGAAGCAGTAAATCCAATTCCACCAAAAATATAAGGATCAAATCCTGTTCTTTCTTTGAATCGATTGGCATGCATAGAAAGCTCTAAAGCAAATCGATGTTGGGCTGCTCTAAAATTTTGAACAGTATATCCCAAAGTATCATACAGCGGTTGTACGGCATAATTATTTTGAATTGCGCTTGTAGTATCACTGTCTTTACCATACCAAGTTCCACCTAAATACCTAAAACGGATATCAAAAGATATTGCGTTTCCATAATTTTGATTCATAGAACCTCCAAAAACAAAACCCGCACCAAGCGGAAATCGTTCTTTAGCATTTTCAACATCTGAAGTATGCCAAACACTACCAATGTTTAATCCGAAGAATATTTTTGATGTGTTTTCGTAATCAAATCTTTGCGCGTATCCTTGAAGGACGACAAAAATTAATAGGGCTGTGGTGAGTAAATGTTTTTTCATAGTGATAATTTTCAATTCCCATTTCATAATTTGTGCCAAACTATTTTTTAGGATTGCACAAAAGTAAGTTTTATCATTAATGTTTAGTGATTAAGGTTTAATTATTAACGCGTGTGCGCTGGACAAATTAATTACGAATGTTTGAATTACGAATTACGAATTATTTGGAGTGTGGTCTTTTTTATAATTATAATTGATGTTTAAAGTGTAGTTTCTGTTCGGCTGAACTGTTTTTTAGAATAAAAAACCTCAATTTCGACGCAGTTGAAATTCAATGCTCCACCACGTTAAACATTAATAATTAAACATTAATCATTACTTTTAAAAGTTTGTAACCGACTACAATCGAAAACAAATGATTAATGACCAAATAGATTTTAATGAACATTGCATCTTTGGAAAACAGATTTTTTAGATATAAGTCAATGGTTTTTTCACTAAAAAACAACCGCAATTTCGACGCAGTTGAAATTCAGTTGTCAAACCGTTAAACATTAATAATTAACCATTAAACATTAAATTAGTCAAACATTATTTAAGCATATGATTACAAAAGAAAAAATCCTATCGCATTTAAAGTCCTATTTTGGTTATGACAGTTTTCGTCTTAATCAAGAGAAAATAATTGATGATATTCTTGCCAAAAAAGACCTCTTAGCTATTATGCCTACAGGAGGAGGGAAGTCTTTGTGTTTTCAATTACCTGCTCTTTTATTGGAAGGAACAGCAATTGTAATTTCGCCCTTAATCGCATTGATGAAAGATCAAGTGGATGCCTTAAAAGCAAATGGTATTGCTGCCGAATTTTATAACAGTACCCAAGAACAAAGTGAGCGAGAAAAAGTGCTGTCTGAATTAGTCAAAGGAGAAATAAAACTATTGTACATTTCCCCTGAAACCCTACCTATTATTCAATCTTACTTTAGCAAAATAACAATTAGTCTCATCGCTATTGATGAAGCACATTGTATATCTTCTTGGGGACACGATTTCAGACCTGCATATACAGAATTAGGAACGCTGAAAGCATTGTTTCCAGCATCACCTATTCTTGGATTTACGGCAACGGCAGACCATGCAACACAAGATGATATTATCAGTCAATTGAATATCCCAAATGCTACAAAGCATGTCTCTTCTTTTGACCGAAAGAATCTTTACCTCGAAGTACGTCCAGGGCAAGATAGATTGAAGCAAATTTTAGATTTTTTAGAATCAAAACCCGACGAAAGTGGTATCATTTATTGTCTAAGCCGAAAAGGAACCGAAACTGTAGCGAAAAAATTAAAGGAAAAAGGATTTAAAGCACAAGCTTACCATGCAGGAATGTCATCAGTAGAACGAAATCAAATACAAGATGATTTTGTGAATGACAGAACACCGATTATCGTGGCTACAATAGCGTTCGGAATGGGAATTGATAAAAGTAATGTGCGTTGGGTAATTCATTATAATATGCCCAAAAATATAGAAAGTTATTATCAGGAAATTGGACGTAGCGGACGAGATGGTTTACCCGCACATACACTTTTGTTTTACAGTTTTGCTGATGTCATACAATTGCGTCAGTTTCTAAAAGACACACCTACCGAAGAATTTCAGTTGGCGAAACTAGAAAGAATGCAACAATTTTCTGAGGCTTTAAGTTGCAGAAGAATGGTTTTGCTGGGCTATTTTGGAGAGTATATTACTGAAGACTGTGGCAATTGTGATATTTGTAAAACTCCTCCTAAATATTTTGATGGAACCATCTTAGCTAAGAAAGTTTGTTCTGCTGTGGCAAGATTAAAAGAAAACGAAGCTTTAGGTATGCTAGTTGATGTTTTAAGAGGTGCGCAAACTTCTGCACTTTTGAATAAAGGATATCATAATATAAAAACGTACGGAAAAGCAAATGACGTTTCTTGGATAGAGTTGCAACAATATATTATTCAAATGATTAACCAAGGGATTTTAGAGATTCGTTTTCATGAAAATGGACGCTTATTGCTTACTCCTTTGGCGAAGAAAGTGCTTTTCGAAGATGAACAAGTGAAACTCGCAAAATTAAAGTCAAAAGAAGAAAGGACTAAGAAAACACGAGTAGCCTCCACAAAATCTAATGGATTATTTGAAAAGCTAAGAGCATTAAGACAACAAATTGCTACGGAAGAAAAAGTGCCTGCCTATATCGTTTTTAGTGATGCAGCGCTAAAAGACATGGAGGTTATTCTACCCAAAAACAATGATGAATTTTTGCAAGTAAGCGGTGTTGGGGAAGCGAAAAGAGAAAAATACGGCGAACGCTTTTTAGCTGCCATTAAAACGCATTTGGAAGAGGACAATAAAATTAAGCAAAATCAAAAAACACCCACGCAAGATCAAACATACGCGCTTTTTCAAAAAGGGTTGACTATTGCTGAAATAGCTGTACAGCGCAATCTAAAGGAAGAAACTATTTATGGACATCTGATGAAGAAACATCAAGAAGGAGAGGATATCGACATAGAAAAATACCTAACGAAAGATGAAATTAATGCCATTAAGGAAGCCAAACTAAAAATTCCAGAGGAAGAAGGACTCAAGCCTTACTTTGAGTTCTTTAAAGAAGAAATACCTTATTGGAAAATCCGAATGGGATTGTATTTGATTGGGGAGTAGGTTTTGATTTCAAAGTTTTTTGTTCTTGAAATCCCTTAGCTTTCTCAACGATTTATTAAATTCAGATGTTTTCTCAATTAAGAATATAAGTGCTGTATCTACTTGGAGGCGAGATTCGTGAGGGTGTTTGGAAAAAGTTAGTTTGGGATAAGTTTTCATTGGAGTTCGTTCTAATGCACCACAACGGTTTTCAGTTAAAAATGGCTGCTATCCATAAAGTTAAACAATAATTTGAAAGGATAGTAATTGAGCTGAGGATGATTTATCATTCGAAGAGCAATCGTAGCAGTGTTTTGTAGGTGGTTTTATAGGTACTTTATCTAATAAGGGTACATTACAGTATTATATTCGGTTAAATTCCAGGTTTCAATTACGGAACCTCCTGATAAGACCTCTTTTCGAATAACTCCTGTAGAGTCAGAGTAGAACAAATACATGTCATTTGAGAAATAATTCCCTTGTTCAACTCTAAATTGAGAGACATTATAGAATTCTTGATTCTCAACAAGTAGAGTATCAAGTCTAGCTACGTGTGTTAGTCCGCCGTAAGACTCTCCCTCTCCTAAATTTGTTGCATAAACCCATCCTTCGTCAATCCCGTTTCTTGTTGTAATTGCTCCCATAAATCTTTCAGAATAATTATTGAATTCAGTAGACTCAAAATTAAGAATGAAGGTCTCATCTTTTTGGGTTTTTGGTGTAACAATCATTTCTTCTCTAGCAACAGAAGTCAAACTTACAGTGTCGGAGGAGCTACCATTCGAATATATCCAATATGAACCTGTGTCAAAAAGTAAGGGATGTAAAGTTGAGCTGATAGGAGACACAGTAGGTTGAGGTTCGGGAGCAGGATCTACCTTGTCCTTTTTACAAGAATAAAAAAATAGAATAAGTATAAAAAGTGATAAATATCTCATAATAGTCAATACGTAAATTCTTATCAAGACGTTTGGTAAACACGCTGCTCAATTACCTATACCTGTTGTTATGAGCATTGCATTTACAATTCTTTTTGGATTTTAATTAAGTTGTCTCCCTCAAAAAAGTAAATGGAACCTTGATAACCAGTTTGCTTTGTATCTATTGGTAAGTTTTTTAATTCATTCTGAAATCCTTTCAGATACTTATTTTTCCATTTCGTATTATAAGCCTGTGCATCAACAGCAAATAAAGATGAAGAAAAATTTTGCGATAAAGATTCAGAGAGATTAGCATATCCATTCATCATTAAAAATAGTTGATAACCGTTTTCTTGAGCATAGTCTTCATAAACTGATAAAGGAAGACAGTATTTCGAGGTACAACTATTTGCAAAAATATAAACTAATGATTTCTCATATTTTTTTAGTTCAGTTTTTAATTGTGTGGCAGAAATTTCATAAATATATTTAGTTTTTAACTCTTTAGTAGGACTATATTTAGATATTAACTGTTGATGTTCGGCATCTAATTTTGAATAATCATTTGTCAAACCATATATAGTACAACTTTGTATAGTTAAGCTTAGAACAAAAAAGATAAAATATTTCATAATAAAGCAGATTTATAAGCGAGAGGTTTCCCTCTCGCTATAATTATTTTTTAACTAATAATTCTTATTTTGTATCCTCCATATTCTCCAAGTTCTCGGTCAACCTTATAGACACCGCTATTTATTGTTAGGATACTATCATCCTCTACTGTTGTAGCAAGTGATTCATCGATAATTAAATCTAAATCTGTATCACTCAGTGATGGGTGAATTTGTTCAGCAAAATGAACTTCAAAATAATTCCCAGTATCATCTTGCTGTTCAAATACTAAGATCGAATTTTCAGGCAATTGGTAATCAGAACCAGGGTTACTGCTTGTTCTTTTAAAATCTGGAAACCATTCAAAGTCACACAAACCAAAACCAGTATTACATCATTGACTAGCTCTAGCAAGACTTACCGTAAAGATTCTAATCCTTAATTTCTCAAAATTTTGTTCACCTTGTTCTTGACTACTCTTAAATATTAGAGACTCCCGGAGTTCTTCTTTACTCTCCGATTGTGAATTTTTTGATCCGTTAACCTCCTTCTCACATCCAATAATCCCAAAACCAATTAACCCTAAAAATAGAGTTCCATAAATTAACTTTTTCATCTTATAAATATTAATTTTCGCCTTACCTTAATTTCGGGAGTGTTCAGGTCAAATTTTCTCCCGCTATACGCAAAATATTATTTGGCAGTCGCTAAATCGGCCTATTTGGTTTCTTACTAAAGCAGTGTCCTTTGCCGTTATTGAGTGCTTGCTATCTTGCTCATAACGGTTTGCAAATAGGCACAGGCCACATTTTGCGATAATGTTTTAAACGAAGGTACAAATTTCATCCTTTCGGAAAACTCTAAAACGAAGGTTTTTTTGTGGCTTGTGCTTATTTGCTGTGTGTGCCTTGAATGGTAAATATAAATAAATTCTCACAACTTGTTGTGAGAAAGTCCAGAGAGTGTAAGTCTCTCATGTGCTGGGGTAACGCCTGGAAACATTAGTAAGTCGCAAGCTGGTTT